>Ga0078784_11_pt44 | contig 17788 bp, 9 predicted proteins | sample CanAccphospTypeI_FD_67364 | JGI IMG/M metagenome (GOLD analysis project Ga0078784, IMG submission 67364) | Unknown Accumulibacter genome from EPBR bioreactor metagenome | reverse complement strand
GAGGCTGGCCAGGCCATAGCGCCAGCCGATGCCACCGGCGGTGCCGGCGCCGCCGCGCGCCGCCGCAGCCAGGCGGATCACCAGGCGGGCAATCAACGAAAACACCAGCAGCGCCGCGCTGAAGCCGGCGACGACGTAGGCGCCAAGCGCGATCTCGCCGGCAACCCAGAACATCAGGCCCGTCAGAACCAGAAAACCGATGAGATAGCCACCCAGCAAGGCTGCCTGCGGATTGCCCAGTTCGCCGCGCAGGACGCGCAGCGTCGGTACTTTCTTCAGTTGCAGCAAGGGCGGGACGGCAAAACCAAAGAGCAGCAACATGCCCACCGCCACGCCCTGCACCACCGGCAATAGGCCTGGTGGCGGCAACGGCGTGGCCAGCAACTGCGCCAGCCAGGCGTGCAGCGCGAAATGCGCCAGATAGCCGATGGCGCAACCGACGCCGGCAGCGAGCAGGCCGAGGACGGCGAACTGCCCCAGATAGAGACGCAGGAGAAGCCCCTGCGTGGCACCCAGACAGCGCATCACGGCACAGGGATCGAGATGCCGCTGGACGTAGCGCCGGGCAGCGAGCGCCACCGCCACCGCTGCCAGGACGACGGTCAGCAGGGCCGATAGACCGAGGAATTTCTGCGCCCGGTCGAGGGCGATGCGAATCTCCGGGCGGCCGTTCTGCGGGTCCTCCAGGCGCTGACCACGCACCAGGCGCGCTTCGATCTCACGCTGATAGCGCTTGACGAGCGCCGCGTCGCCCGCCAGGAGCAGGCGATAGCCAACGCGGCTGCCGACCTGCAGCAAGCCGGTGGCCGGCAGATCGTCGAGGTTCATCAGCAGACGCGGCGCAACGCTGAAGAAGTTGATGCCCCGATCGGGTTCCAGGGTGAGCACCGCCGCAACCCGCAGTGACGATTGTCCGACGGCGATCTGATCGCCGACACGCGCTGCCAGCGTCGATGCCAGACGCTCGTCGACCCATAGAGTTCCCCTGGCCGGGATGCCGTCGGCGGGTGCATCGGGAGCGTTCAGTGCCGGTGCAACGCGCAGCGAGCCGCGCAGGGGATAGCCGGTGCCGACCGCCTTGACCTCGGCCAGCTGGGAACGCATGTCGGCTCCCCGGCCACGACTGACCATGCTCGGGAAGGTTTGCGTCTCGACCACCTGCAGGCCGCGCGCGCGTACCTCGTCGGCAAAAGCCGCCGGCCACGGATGATCTGCGACCAGCAGCAGGTCGGCGCCGAGCAACTGGTGCGACTGGCGTTCGAGCGCCTGGCGCACGCGATCGGTGAAGAAGCCGACGGCGGTCAGCGCCGCCACAGCGATGACCAGCGCCGCGGCCAGCAGGCGCAACTCGCCGCCACGCCCGTCGCGGCGCAGCATTCGCCAGGAAAACGACAACAGCGAGCCAAGGTTCATGTCAACACGGTACAAGATCCACCGCTCCCGGCACAAGAAAAAGCCATCCGCATCTCGCTTGCTGCCTGGCGCGCTGCCCATGGCCGAGGGCCTGTCGCCGCGGGCCATTGGCAACCAGGACGGTCGGCGATGTTAGACTGGCACCCTGCGACATCAAGGGGAGCGCTGTGAAGGCCCGGACACCTCGCCAGGCGTGCTGCTTACTGCTTCTGGGACTCGCCGCCGGCGTGCTGGCACACGCGGGTGAACGCGTCCTGCGCGTCGCCATCCTGACCAACTCGCCACCGATGTCGTACACCGACGCCAGCGGCAAGCCGGCTGGTTTCAACGTCGGCGTGGCGCGCGCCTTGTGCGAGACCATGAAAGTCCGCTGCGAGTTGACCGTTGTCGAACTTGCCAACGTCGTCGATGCCGTGGCTGCCGGTGAGTTCGACTTTGCGGCGGTCAGCCTGCTCGCCACGCCGGCACGCCAGGCCAGGGTTCTCTTCTCGAAACCGTATTACCGCTCGAACAGCATCTGGTTTTCCCAGCCGGGCGTCACGCCAGGCGCGACCAGCGCCCGTGTCGCGGCGGTCGCCGGCAGCGCGCAATATCGCTATGCCAGGGCGCAGGGCTGGAACGTCGTCGCCGTCGACCATCACTCTGCGCTCCCTGCCTTGCTCAGCGCAGGCAAGGTCAACGCGGTGCTGCTGCCGATGGCCACCTCCCTGAGCTTGCGCGCCAACCCCTTGATCCAGTCGCTCGGCCTGGAGACGACGGTCTTGCAGGCGCCTGAGTTGAGTGGTGACGTTGGCTTCAGCATCGATCCGCGAAATCCGCAATTGCGCGACCACATCAACGCCGCCTTCGATCAGATAAAACGCGATGGGCGCTTCGATCGCCTGAACACCGAGTACCTTCCCTTTCGCTTGCAGTAGTCGAGGAAACGACCGTTGACCGCTCTCCTGCGCACTCTTCGCGGCGCCCTCGCAGTGGACTGGCGAGCATTCCTGCGTGCGCACTGGACGCAGCGCAGCTGGCCTGCAGGAAAGGCTCTTGGCTGGCTTGGCGCGCTCTTCGGCGTGGCCTTCCTGGCGCAGATTCTGTGGCTGGCGAGCGACCAGCGCCAGGTGCTGGAGAGCTCCGAGCGCCTGCTGGAACGAACCGTCCCGAGTACGCTGGAACACTTTCGCGTGGCGCGTAACCTCGAACAGCTGCGCCTCGAAGGCGAGCGCGTTTTTTCGGGCCGCACGCCCGTCGCGCGCCAACAGGCCCGGTTCATCGTCAGCCTGCTGAGCAGCCACCCGGCGATGCTCGCCGACAGCAGAGTCGCCGCGCTGGCCAGGGAGGTTGACGCTCTTCTCAGCCAGGCCGCGCGCCAGGGCATGAGCGAGCAGCACTACGCCGAATGGGAAACACTGTCCAGTCGCTTGAGCCTGTTGGCCGACGATATCTCGACCGAAGGCGTCAATCTGGCCAGCGCCGACCTGCAGCTGATGTCGACGACCATGCTGCGCAGTCAGGTCAAGCTGGCGCTGGTTCTGGCGCTGGTCGCCCTCTTTGTGGGCGGTTTCCTCTTCCTCATCCACCGGCATTTGATTCGCCCCTTGCAGGAAATGGACGATGCGCTGCGCGAACTGCGTTCCGGGCAGGCGTTGACGCCATTCTCGACGACCGCGATGGCCGAGATCCGGGCCGTCGAAGGGGCTATCGGCCAGTTGCGTGAGGTCATGCACGAGAACGACGAGGCGCGCCGGCAACTGCACTTCCTGGCCACCACCGACAGTTTGACGGGGATGTTCAATCGCCGCCATTTCATGGCCCTCGCCGAGGACGAGCTCAGACGCGCTCACCGCTATGGGCGGCCAATCTGCGTCGGCATGGCCGACCTGGACAATTTCAAGGGCATCAACGATGGCCATGGGCACGCCGTCGGCGACCGGGTCTTGCAGTCGCTCGCCGAGTTGTTTGGCCACACCTTGCGGCAGTCGGACTGGGTTTGCCGCTACGGCGGCGAGGAGTTCGCCTTCCTCTTTACGGAAACCACGCTCGACGAGGCGCATCGCCTGGCCGAGCGACTGCGTCAGCATGCGGCGGAAACGTCGATCGACGTCGGCGATGGCAGCGGCGGGCTGCAGCTGACCCTGAGTCTCGGCTTGGCGGACGCCTCGACCGGGTCGCTCGAGGCGGCTCTCGGACGTGCCGATACGGCTCTTTACGCGGCCAAGGAGGAAGGGCGCAACCGGGTCGTCATCGCGGCTTCCGCCAAAACGCCGAGACCCCCGCCGGAGGAAGGCAAGGACCTGGATTCACCGACAGGCGAACGCGGGCGCAAGTGATCCGCGCGCGGCACCCCGCGAACCTGTCCTCGGGCCGCCCGACCCGCTCGCCAGGCGCCCGGGCCGTGGCGTCGGAAAAGCCGGCAAGCGCTCGTCGAGGCAGCGCCTGCTGCGCCGGCGTGCCCGCCGGGAGCACGCTTCACTCGGCACGCAAGACCACCTCGACGAGGTGTTCGCGATGGTCGTCGACGAGCGGAATTTTCCGGTCGTTTCGTTCTTCGCCGTCAACCGTGACGCTCATCGACCCGTGCCCACCGTGCTCGCCAATGCCCTCCCGGGCGACGGCAATGTGATAAACGGTTTCCCTGTAGCGGTAGTGGATCTTGAATGACGGCCAGTTCGCGGGCAGGCACGGCGCGAGATTCAGCCGGTCCCCCTCCAGCCCGAGGCCGAGAAGGGATTCGACGATCAGCCGATACATCCAGCCGGCCGAGCCGGAGTACCAGCTCCATCCGCCGCGCCCGGTGTGCGGGGCGAGCGCATAGACGTCGGCAGCCATGACGTAGGGCTCGACCTTGTAGGTGGCGACGGCTTGCGCCGATGTGGCATGATTCACCGGGTTGATCATCGCCGTCAGTTCCCATGCCCGCCGAGCGTCGCCCAGGGCGGCAAATGCCATCGCTGCCCAGATCGCCCCGTGCGTGTATTGCCCGCCGTTCTCGCGCACGCCCGGCACGTAGCCGCGAATGTAGCCAGGGTCGAGATTCGACTTGTCGAAGGGCGGATCGAGGAGCTGGATGAGCGCGTGCTCGCGGCGCACGAGGCGCTCGTCCACCGCCCGCATGGCCATCCGCGAGCGCAGCGCGTCGCCCGCCCCGGAGAGCACCGACCAGCTCTGCGAGATCGAATCCAGCTGGCATTCGGCGTTGCTTGCCGAGCCGAGCGGCGTGCCGTCGTCGAAGTAGCCGCGGCGGTACCACTCGCCGTCCCAGCCATGGCGTTCGAGATTCTGGCGCAGCCGCGCGCCCTCCGCCGTGCAGCGCTCGGCGAAGGCCAGGTCGCCCTTCGCCCGCGCCAGGGCGCTGAACTGCCCGAGGACGTCACACAGGAAGAAGCCGAGCCAGACGCTCTCGCCCTTGCCGCCGATCCCGACCAGATTCATGCCGTCGTTCCAGTCGCCCGAGCCCATCAGCGGCAGGCCGTGCTCGCCGAAGCGCAGTCCGTGGCCGATGGCGCGCACGCAGTGCTCGTAGAGGCTGGCCGCCTCGGTAGAGCGCCCGGGCAGGTCGTAGTAGGAATCGTCGCCCGGGTTTACCGGGCGGCCTTCGAGGAAGTGCACCTGTTCATCGAGCACCCCGGTGTCCGCGCTGCTGCTCACGTAGCGGCACACCGCCAGCGGCAGCCACAGGTAGTCGTCCGAACAATGCGTGCGCACGCCGCGGCCCGACGGTGGATGCCACCAGTGCTGGACATCTCCCTCCTGGAACTGACGGCTGGCACAGAGCAGCAGGTGCTCGCGGACCAGCCCGGGCTCGACGTGGATGAGCGCCATCACATCCTGCAACTGGTCGCGGAAGCCAAAGGCGCCGCCGGATTGGTAGTAGCCGCTGCGCGCCCAGAGGCGGCAGGCCAGCGTCTGGTACATCAGCCAGCCGTTGCTCAGGACATTCACCGATGGATCAGGTGTTTCCACCTGCACCGCGCCGAGCGTGTGCTTCCAGTACTGCCACACCGCTTCGAGTGCGCTGCGCGCGGCCGATGGGCCGCGGAAGCGCTGCACAAGCCTGCCGGCGTCATCGGCGTTGCGCCCGACGCCAAGCCGGAAGACGATTTCGCGCGCCTCCCCGTCGGCCAGTTCGAAGCCGACCTGGATCGCGCCGCAAGGATCCAGGCCGGCGCCCACCCTGCCGGACAGGTGCGAGCGTCGCATGGCGGACGGATTTCTCAGCGTGCCGTTGCGGCCGAGGAATTCCGTACGGTCGCCGCTCAGGTTGCGCTTTAGGTCATCGACGTCGAAGAAGGCAAGGCGATCGGCAAATTCCGCGCTGTAGGGATTTCTGGCGAACAGGGCGCCGCTGCGCGGATCGATCTCGGTAACGACATGCATGGCCGTTTTCGCGGGCACATCTCCCAACACCCACTCGATATAGCCGGTCGCGGAGAGCTTGCGCGGCCGGCCCGATTCGTTGCGCACTTTCAGCACCGAGAACTTGACGGCGGCGTCGATGGCCACGTAGACCCACAGTTCGGAGCGAATGCCGCCGGAGCAGTGTTCGAAGACGCTGTAGCCGAATCCGTGCCGGCTGACATAGGGCGCCGCTGCGCGCACGGGCAACGGCGTCGGCGACCAGAACTGGCCGCTCTCTTCATCGCGCAGGTAGAGAGCTTCGCCGCTGGCGTCGCACACCGGGTCGTTGTGCCACGGAGTGAGACGGAATTCGTGCGCGTTCTCGCTCCAGGTGTAGCCGACGCCGTTCTCCGAGACGACGCTCCCGAAGTTTGGATTGGCCAGGACGTTGACCCACGGCGCCGGCGTCACCTGGCCGGGCGCCAGGCTGATCACATATTCCCGCCCATCCGGGGTGAATCCCCCCAGCCCGTTGCACAGGATCAGATCGCCGCGCGGCGTCTCGCTGGCGCCGGTCGTGTCGGGCCGGTCCTCGCTGCGCTGGGCTCGCCTTGCCACCATGCGGGGCACGCGCGGCGCGGCGAGCCGACGATAGTCGAGCTGTTCGGCCAGCGTTCCCCGGCCGTCCGAGATGACCGCACGCGCGACCGACTGGAGCAGGACGCGATCTTCGCTGGAGATGTGCTCCGCAGACCTTACGAAGATGCCGCCCGGCCGGTCGATGACGCTCGCTTCGATGCCCGAGGCGATGAATCCCATGATCCGTTCCTGCAATCGCTGCCGATAGCCGGCGTGATCCTCGTTCCAGATCACCAGGTCCACCGCCAGTCCCTTCAGGCGCCAGTAGGCGTGTGCCTGTACCAGCTGGCGCACGAGATCGATATTGGCGGCATCGCCGATCTGCAGCAGCACGATCGGCAGGTCGCCGGAGATGCCGTAACCCCACAGCCCCGACTGCCCGCGGCGATTCGTGCTCAGCAAGGCCGCGTCCGCGCGCAGCGAAGCGTTGGCGTAGATGACGGAACTGGCCAGGCGCGCGTAGAGCTGCGCATCGGCCTCGCTGGCGTTGAGCTGCCGCAGCACCACCTGGCTGTGCGTCCAAGTCAGATCGAAGACGCGGTCGCAGAGGTGCCGGTCCTGGTATTTCTCGATCAGGCTCAAGGCCATGTCGCGCGAGCTGCCGATGCCTGAAACCATGTCGATGGTCGCCGTCTGCTCGGGATCGAGGACCAGCGAACAGCGGATGGCGACGATTGGATCGAGCACCGAACCAGCGCTGCCGGAAAGGGCCGCGGGGTCGCTCATCGCCAGGGGCGCAGCAGAACTTCTCCCCCGGCCGATAAAGCGCAGGCGATCGGTCTCGTAGGACATCTCGCCGATACCGGCCCCCTGCGCCGTCAGCAGGTGGAACATCCAGGGCGCCTGCTCGCCGAGCGAGCGGGGCCGGCGGGTGCACAGGATCGCGCAGCATTCGCGCAGGATCTCGGTCTGCACGAACAGGTTGCTGAAGGCCGGATGCAGGACGTCCGCGGCCGGCGGCGCGATCACAACTTCCGCATAACTGGTGACGTCGATTGCCCGGCGTTGTCGCGATCGGTTGGTGATGCGCACCCTGCGCAACTCGATGTCATCCTCCGGCGAGACGATGATCTCGGTGTGCGTTTCGAATTGGCCGTCGTCCGCGCCGTCGCCGGCAGCCACGGAAGCAACGGAGGCAACGGAGGCAACGGAATCACGGCGGCGAAACTCGGCCCTCCCCTCGGAAAAGATCGCTTCGTAGTGCTCCGGCCGCTTGTCCGTCGGCTGATAGGCGGTTGACCAGAAAGCAGCACTCCGCGTATCGCGAACGTAGCAGACGGTGCCCCAGTGATCGCAACTGGGATCTTCGCGCCAGCGCGTGACGGCGAGATCCTTCCAGCGGCTGTAGCCGCCGCCGGCATGGGTGACCATCACGTGATAGCGGCCGTTGGACAACAACTGCACCTCCGGGACCGCGGTGTCGGGGTTGCCGAACACCCGGATCGGCGTTTCCGCCGCCAGCGACGGCGAGCGCACCGCCGAGAGTTGGGCGGTGTGCGTAAACAGGGCCGTCGTCCGGGGAATGCGCTCCTGGAGCAGCAGCATGATCGCCTGGAACAGCGGCTCCGATTCGAATCGCCGCTGCATCGGACGCTCGAGCACCAGATACGCCAGCGCGAGCAGGCTCATGCCCTGGTGATGGGCCATGTGCGAGCGCACCACGACGTGCGCTTGCCCGCGTCGCTGCCGTGCAGGCGTGTAGTCGATGGCTTCGAAGAAGCCGAACTTGCCGATGAAGCCCTCGGCCGCCAGCCGCTGCAGATTGAGGCACGCCTGCTCGGGCGCCACCATCAGCGCCAGGGCCGAGGCGTAGGGTGCAATCACCAGGTCGTCGGCCAGTCCGCGCTTGAGTCCCAGGCCGGGTACGCCGAAGGCGCGGTACTGGTAGTTGAGATGCACGTCGACCGTGTTATAGCCCGATTCCGACATGCCCCAGGGCACGCCACGCAGCTGCCCATACTCGATCTGCCGGGCCACTGCCGCCTTGCAGGTCTGGTCGAGCAGCGTATTGTCGTAGGTCGGCATCACCAGTAGCGGCATCAGGTACTCGAACATGGAACCGCTCCAGGAGAGCAGAACCGGTTCTCCGTCGCTGCCGGTGAGCAGGCGCCCGAGGGCGAACCAGCTCTCCTGCGGCAGTTGCCCCTGCGCAATGGCCACGAAGTTGCACAACCTCGCTTCCGAGGCCAGGAGATCGTAGTAGCCCGCGTCGACGCGCCGCTCGGCGACGTTGTAGCCAATGCTCAAGAGATGGCGTCGCCTGTCGTACAGGAAGTCATACTCCATGCGCGCGAATTGCAGGCATTGCAGTGCCAGACGCTCGATCGCGGCCATCCTGTCGCCGGCCGGGCCACTACCGGCCTGGGCCAGTTCGCGCAGCGTCGGTACGGCAGCGCCAGCGGCGAGCCCCTCCTGCGCACCCGCAGCCGACGCCAGACCTTGCCGCGGAGCGAGGAAGCAAAGCTCGTCGAGCGCCTCGCGGCATTGACGCGCAAGCGCCTGCGCCCACCCCTCGTCGCGACCTTTTCCTTCCTGCCCGGGCGTCGTGACCTCCCCGCCATGCGGACTTTTCGCCACCTGGGTGGCCAGTTCGGCGGCGCTGGTCGCCAGACGCGCGAGGCATGCATGCGCCGCCGTGAGGCTCTCCGGACGGGCAGCCGACGCGGATTCCAGTTCGTTCCGAAATGCCTTCGCCTGCTCGACGCCAGCTTCGCCCGCCGCGTCGAGAAAAATCCGCAGCGTGTCGCCCAGGCCTGCGAACAGCTGTGCCGGCAGTATCCTGTCGTCGGCAAGGGCGAGCAGACCGGCGCGCAGGGTGAGCAAATGGCCGGCAAGGTTGCCGCTGTCCACCGTCGAGATATACAGGGGCAGCAGCGGCTGCAGCGTCTGCGTGTCGTACCAGTTGTAGAAGTGCCCGCGGTGTCGTTCCAGCGCGTCCATCGTGTTCAGGGTGTTCGCCGTGCGCTCGAGAACCTGTCCGGCGACGATGTAGCCGAAGTCGTAGGCGGAAAGATTCGCCAGCAGCGCCAGCCCGATGTTGGTCGGCGACGTGCGATGCGCGACCGCGGCAACGCGATACTCCTGAACATTGTCCGGCGGCAGCCAATGGTCGTCCGCGCCGACGAAGTGGTCGAAGAACGCCCAGGTGCGGCGCGACAGCGCGCGCAGAAAGAGCGTCTGCTCGCCGCTCAGGGTCGCCTTGCGCGGCGCCAGCGGACGGCTGACCCACCAGGCAATGAGCGGCGACGCAAACCACAGGAGGAGGATCGGCCCGGCCACCGCCAGCACCGCCGGCCTCGCTGCCGCCAGGTGGATCGCCGTCACGGCAGCCACGGCCGGGGCCAACCACATCGTCCGAAAAGTGGCTGCGAGCGTACCGCGGTCGCGTTCGCCCGCCTCGCGATCCGCCTCCGCGGACGGATTCCATTCGAGCAATCGCGAGCGGGTCGCGAGCATCCGCCAGACCGTGCGGGCGATCGCCTGCAGACTGAAGTACGCCTCGTACGGCAGACAGGCGAGTTCGAACACCAGCTGCATCGAGTGCCGGTAGGCCGAGCGCGTGACGCTTGCCAGGTGCTGCCTCACGAGCGCCTCCTCGGGCTTGCGGAAGACGTCGAGGAGAGCGGCGCACAGGGGCGGAAGCAGCATGATGCCGATCGCCGCCAGGGTCCACAACCAGGCCGGCGCCAGCAGCGTCCATCCCGCCAGAAGGAGCAGCGTCAACGCCGCGGGGACGAGACTTCGCCGCAGGTTGTCGAAGAGCTTCCACTGCGACAGCAGCGAGAGGGGATTCCTCTGCCGCGTGTTGTCATCCCCGACAGGCGCGCCCGGAACGCGCCGGCGTAGCCATCCCGCCAGTTGCCAGTCGCCACGGATCCAGCGGCTGCGCCGGCTCACATCAGCGCTGTAGCGGGTCGGGTAATCCTCGTAGAGGTGCACATCGCTCAACAGTCCCGCGCGGGCGTAGCAGCCTTCGAGAAGATCGTGGCTAAGAACGCGATTTTCCGGGAAGCGCCCGCCAACTGCCTGCTCGAAGGCATCGACGTCGTAGATTCCCTTGCCGATGAACGATCCTTCTCCGAACACGTCCTGGTAGACATCCGAGACCGCGCGCGTATAGGGGTCGATGCCCGGCTCGCCCCCATACAGGCGCGCATAGCGCGAGCGGTTGGTCGCCGGGAGGCCGATCGCCACGCGCGGCTGCAGGATGCCGTAGCCCGCGCTGACGCGCCGTTTCGCGGCATCGTAGCCGGGTCGATTCAGCGGGTGCGCCATGGTGCCGACGAATTTGCGCGCCGCATCGCGCGGCAGTTGCGTATCGGTGTCCAGCGTTATCACGTATTTAACGGACGAGAGGACCGCGCTATCCCCGACGACGAGCGCAAAGCCGTCCCTGGCGCCACCGCGCAGCAGCGCATTCAGGTCGGCGAGCTTGCCGCGCTTGCGCTCGTAACCCATCCACAACCGGTCCTCGGCGTTCCAGCGCCGCGGGCGATGGAAGAGGAAGAAGAGGTCATCCCTGATGCGGCTCCCGTCAGCGCCGTACTTCTCGTTCAGCTCGCCGATCCTCTTGCGCGCCAGTTCCAGCAGCGATGCGTCCTCGGGGAGCGATTCCTCGCCAGCGTCGCGGAAATCGGTCAACAGGCCGAAGTGCAGGCGTTCATCGCGATTCGCCAGAAACCTGACTTCCAGCGCCTCGATCAGCTCCTCCACTCCGGACGCGCTGGTAAGCATCGTCGGGACGACGACCAGGGTGCGTGCGTGGGCCGGGATGCCTTCGCTGAAATCCATTCTCGGCAGGGGGTGCGGCGCCACGAGCAGCGTTGCCAGCCAGTTCACCAGCGCTACGCCCAGTTGACTGGCAGCCAGCAGAGAGACGATGCCGATCGGCACCAGCAGCCAGTCAGGCGCCCCGGCGGCAAACGCCTGCGCCAGCAAGCCTGCCGCGACGATCGCCGTGATCAGAGCGATGCCGCCCAGGTACGCGAGCAATGGGAAGCGGCCTGCCGTCGCGCACAAGGCCTCGGCGCCGGTACGGCGGACCTGCGCTGCGCGCTCGAGTTGCGGCAAACCCTTGTCGATCAGGTAGTAGCCGACGTGCCCGGCACGATCGCCAGCGCCGCTGCCAGCATCGCTCGCCACTGCACCCATGCGCGCCAGGTCGACCGCCTTGCGGGCAACCTCGACCTCGGATAGGGCCCCCTGCTTCGCTATCCTCTCGATGGCATGGCGATAGCGATCGCGGGTGGCAAAATCCATCCGGCCATAGGTAGCGCCCGGATCCTCTCGCAGCGTGTTCTCGACGACACTCTGGGTCTCGACGAATGTGCGCCAGTCCGTCGCGCCGAGAACCCGCAGACTGCCGATGCTGTTGCTGATCGAGACCTGATCGGCGGCCTGCTGCTGGTTCTCCGCGTGCACGAGGTGCTCGATGGTCAGACCCGATTCCGACAGCCGCTGCTCGATCCAGGTCAAGGGCAGTGCCAGCGTGGGACCGCGTCCCTGCAAGCGCCGTGCGAGTTCCGCGACGAAGCCGCCGACCATCGGCGGATCCGAGCATGCCATGTCGGCGATCACCAGGATCAGGCTCTTTGGATCGCTGACTGCGGTCTCCGTCATCCGCTCCGCCCAGGTCGCGGCGAGGTTTCGCTCGGCCCAACCGGCTGCGATGCGCACGCCGACGCGACGCAGATTCTCGATGACTGCCAGCCGCAGCATGATCGGGATCGCCCACAACTCGCCCAGCTTCATCGGGCTGATGCTCTGGTAGGACGCCACGAAGCCGCTCAAACTGTCAATATCCACGCGACCATCGCCGTGCGCAATGGTCTCCAGCGCGATGTCGTACACCCGCGGACGACCGGCCGACGGCCCGTGCGCCAGGCGCGGGAGTTCGCGGCTGTAGCCCTCTGGCAGGTGCCGCTTGGCGGTGCGGATCTGCTCTTCGATGAGATAGAAATTATCGAGCAGCCATTCCCCGGCCGGCATCATCCGGCGGCTCTCCGTGGCCGCCGTCGTCAGCAGTTCGCACACGTCGACCAGGGTGCTTTCGTTCTCTGCCAGCCGAGCCAGGAGCCGGTCCGGTGCCTGCCCGGCAATCAGCCTGTGCGCGGCCGCGAGCGCCTCGCCGTGCAGCGCCATTTGATCGGCGCTGTACAACTCGGAGCGCAACGGGGGTTCTGCGTCGGGTAAGGCCCTTGGCCCCCCGTCACCGCGAAGCGGGGCTTTCAGGGACCGAATATAGCGGCTGCGCTTGCTGTCGACGTTCAACTGAAGGGATCCTTTTCTGAAAACGAAATCGCCAGGCAGGGCGGCACGGCGAGGAATGTGTGCCGCCTACTCCCCCAGCAGTTCCGCCACCGGCTCTAGTTGCTCGACATGCTGAGCCACCACTTTAAGGATGACCGTGATCGGGATGCTCAGCAGCATTCCCCAGATGCCCCACAGCCACGCCCAGAAAAGCAGCGAGACGAATACCGCTGCCGTGTTCATCCTGGCGATCCGGCCGGTCATCCAGGTAGTCACGAAGGTTCCGACGAAGGTGGCGACCGCCAGCGAGGCACCTGCGGGCAGCAGCGCCATCGACAGGGTATCGAACTGCATGAAGGCGGCCATGCCGATGGCGGCGGCGGTCACCGCAGGACCGAAGTAGGGAATGACATGCAGCAGGCCTGCGGCGACGGCCCAGGCGCCAGCGTTCTCGAGGCCGATCAGACGCAGTGCGAGCCAGGTAAGCAGCGCCACCAGCACGTTGGTCGCCAGGAGCATGGACATGTAGCGCTGGACCGATGCGTTGATGTCATCGAGGATGCGCACGGTGATCTTCCTGTTCGCAAGCGTCGGACCCGCGAGTCGCACCAGCTTCCTCTTGTAGGTGTCGCCGGACAGCAAGAGAAAGAAAGTCAGGAAGAGCACCATCGCCGCCTGGCCAATCAAACCCACGGCTCCGACGGAGTTGGCCAACAGGAAGTCGCCGAGTTTGAAGCCGGGAGTGTCGATGACGACGCGGGTTGCCGGCCGTCTGGGCGTTGAGTCAATACCTGCCGCCTGGCTGGTCGCCTTTTCGATCTCGCTGGCAGCGGTTTGCACCTTCTGCATGGTACTGGTCTCGCCCTTGTGAACACTGGCGAGACCGGCCGACACCTTGCTCACGCCCCCGGGTACCTGATCGAGGATGGTCTGAAACTGCCCACGCAGCGAGTAGGCGCCCAGGGTGAGCGCACATACGACCCCCGCCATCACCACGGTGCTACCCAGCGCGCGCGGTATTCTGATCTGTTCCAGCCAGACGACCAGAGGATTCAGCGTGTAGGCGAAAAGTAGTCCGAGCAGCAGGGTGATGACAAAGAGCTGTGCCCATTCCAGTGCGAAGACCACGCCTATGGTGGCGAGGACGGCCAGCGACACGGTTTGCGTGCCCGGCCTGATACGAACCGTCGGCGGCACGTCGAACGCCGCCGCGGTCTCGCCGACCGGGGGCTGGGCATCGCGACTCGCGGAGGGTCGCTGGGCAGGGACGCGCAAAGGCATCGCTATTTCGCCGGCTGCTGCGGGTGATTGGCGGCTGACCGCACGCTATTCACGCATCGGCTTGGCTGCGCGAGTTCTTTCGCTCGCGGCAGGCGCTTCGCAGCCACCACCGGATTGCAGGCTCCGGCGGTGGCCGCGAATGGTCATCTTGCCATCGCTCACTTGACCCGCATGTCGTTCTTGACGGAGGTGACGCCACCGACGGTGCGTGTCACCGCAACCGCCTTGCTGATCGCCGCCTGCGAACTCACGAAACCGCTCAGTTGAACCGCGCCCTTGAAGGTCTCGACGTTGATCTCGGCGGATTTCAGACTGGGCTCGTTGAATATGGCGGCCTTGACCTTGGTGGTGATGACGCTGTCGTCCACATACTCGCCGGTCCCCTCCTGCTTCGAGGTTGACGCGCAACCCACGGCGGAGACCAGCGTTACCGCCAGGAACAGTGCGGAAAGATACTTGCCAAGTTGTTTCATGATTGATTCTCCTGATTGAGGTTGAACAGAACTTCCAGATTCCGGCGCTCTATCGATACGCCGCGCATCGACACTGACCTTCGCTCGGACGTTCGGCCTAGCGAAGGCCGCGCGAAACCGCGTGGTACACCAGCAACAGCACGCTTGCGCCGACGACGGCCACCAGCAGGCTGTAAAGATTGAATCCGCTTACACCGGCCATCCCGAAGGTATTGAAGAGCCAGCCGCCGATGACTGCGCCGACAACACCGAGCACGATGTCCATGACGGCACCCTGCCCGGTGCCACTCACCATCTTGCTGGCGATGAACCCGGCGATGAGCCCAAGTACGATCCATGCGACTAAGGACATGATTGCCTCCTGTATCTGCAGCTGTCGGGCCTCGGCTATTCAGTGTCACGCGGCAGGGCCCGACCATCGCTGCCACATCGCCCCACCCGCTCGCGCGCTTATCAGCCGTGCGACCGTATGACGCCCGCCGCGAAGGCGTTTCCCCAACCGACACGCGAACCTGCTGCTGCGCCGCTCACCCACTGGGTCGAATGCTCAGCAGCAGCGTATTCAAAATGCACAATTCGGTCTGTACGGTGGCGCACATTAGTTAGTGCGGGAGGCCATCCCTGCGCGCGGCGGGGTGATGTCACGCCCGGCCGCCTTCCGCAGTGCAGTCGACGGCAGCTGCCTCGTGCCGCCTTTTCGCTTCTCTGCGCGGCGCGTCGACGATAAGCGGGGCGAAGCCCGCAGGAGGCGTCGCAGCGCCCTTGAGCGGAGGCGGCGGCATGACACCGATGAAGCGTCTATAGCTGGTCATGATGTGGGTCCTTTACGAAAGCCCCCGCCTCGGCGATCCTGACGCAGTGCGCGGCGCCGAGCTGCGCATTGCGGCAATCTGATCAGGAGGCGTTCGGCAGTGGGTAATCCGACAATTGGTAGTCCTTGTTGCGCTTTTCGAAGCGTCTGATCTGCGCGTCGGCTTTTTCCTGGGTGATGCCGTAGATCTCCTGGATCTTGTCCGAGAGCTCGGCCCGCTTGCCGGCAATCACAGGTTGGTAGTCCCTGTTGCGTTTTTCGAAGCGTTTGATCTGCGTATCGGCCTTGTCCCTGGTGAAGCCGTAGACCTCCTGAATCCTGCCCGAGAGTTCGGCCCGCTTGCCGGCAATCACCGTCAGTTGCTCGTCGGTGAGCTTGCCCCACTGCGCTTTTACCTTGCCCTTGAACTGCTTCCAGTTCCCTGCGACGATATCCCAGTTCATTTCAAGCTCCTTGTGTTCGTAACCCGAACGGCGGAATTGCCAATCGGACATCCTTTGTTGCCGCCGGTTTTTCGCCACCAACGCTCCGCACATGGCGACAGACGGAGGAAGTGGAGGAGTCGCTGCACCGACCACGTTCACCAGTGGACGGATTACCAGGAAACGCCAGACGTGACTGCAGCTTGGGCGCATGACCCGGCGCAGTCTGTACGCTAGCGTACGCAGAGCCGCACTCGTGCACCGTCGACGAGGGCCGTGATGGGCTGGCCGCGGCTATCGGGAACCCGGCTCGGCCCGCGCAGCAGAAGCTGCCTTCGCTCCCGGTTTCGGTTCGGGCGCCCTGGATTCGGAGTTTTGGCTTCCATGACCGGGACCCCTTGCCGTGCTGCCACCCCTTATCCCCGATCATCGTGAGTCGGTCGATGTCGGCCTGCCCGGACTGCTCTGCCCACGCGGAGTCCTTGGTCTTTGATCAGGTGAACGACCTGCCGCTTGATGCTCGGGTCGAAGGCCTTGGGTTTTTGGCTCATCAATTCCCTCCAAAGGTGGATCATCCCCCTATCGAGGTGTCCGAACCCCTGGAAAGTCGTCGTGCTTTCGGCGGCGCTGGGGCTGGCCGTCGGCATCATGGTGATCCGGCGTTGATTCATGCACCGGGGAGCACGACATTCCCCGGATCCATTGCCCGCACGAGCAGCGCAGGCACTGGCAGAAGGCCCCGACCGTACATTTCCAAAGCAGCCGATCATGACCATGTCCCTTGCACAGCACAGGTGGGCACCGACACCCACGCAGGCGCCTATGTCGGCTAGCGCACAGAACCTGACCCCCGTTCGATATTAGAGTCCCTGCATCGACACCGGGCATCGCCTGTTTGATGACCAGGAGTCGCAGGACGAACCGTAGCGGGCTCGACTATCCGACGTATCAGCCATGAGTCAGGAGTTCACGATGAACAAAGATCAAGTCAAGGGCGCAGCGAAAGACCTGGGCGGCAAGATTCAGGAAAAGGCCGGCAAACTGGTAGGCAGCACTGAGCAACAGGCAAAGGGACTGAAAAACCAGGCTGAAGGCAAAGTGCAGGAACATGTCGGCGACCTGAAAGAGAACCTCAAGGACGCCAGGGACGCGGTCAAGGACGCCTTGAAACCGTAGCCCCAATGGGCATACCTGCCCATCGCTTTGACGAAGCGGCCGCCATTGGCGGCTGTTTCGTTTCCTGTGCTCATAGGCGTGGCGCTATGCTCCCTTCCTCGCAGCGAGTGACATCAGCTTCAACGCATCGCGCATCGTCGGCGGGCACTTCCCCGGCGACGGGCAACGCGTCTTCCGCATCCCTGCTGAACTTCACCTCCTGGCACCAGCGCCGGAGCAAGGGCACACGCCGGGTGTTTCGAGTACTTCCAGAACGGGTCTGGTGATCTCTTGCGGTCACCAGCCAGCACTCCGGAGCGCCAGAGCGACTTCCATGTCGTGACCTGCGAGCATGGTGGCAACCGCATCCCCACCGCCTACGTCGACCTCTTTCACGGCTGGCAGGCTCGCTTGAACAGTCGGCTGAACGACGCCGTGGTGCCTGCCCACCTGATGACCGATCCCGGGGTAGCACTGGTTGCCTGTCGCGACGGCTTCGGAAACTGGTGTAGCCGAATCGTCGCGCCGATCGGCGACATCCGTATCTTTGCCGACGGCGTCGTTCACGATGGGGGCCGGGTGGACGACGTCGCTGCGCAGGCGCAACAGATCGCCCTCCAGGATCTGCCGGAAGAGACGCTGGTCTTTCTGCTCGGCAGCCGCTATTGCGAAACCGATCGACTGTCCGCCGAGGCATGGCGTCTGTTCGCGCACACGCCGCCCGGCTCGGCACGCGTGCAGGCGATCTGCGATTTCGTCCGCCAGCGCATCCGCTTCGGCTACCAGTTCGCACGCCCGACCAAGACGGCCTGGGAGACCTACAACGAGCGCGCCGGCGTTTGCCGCGACTACGCTCATCTGGCCATCACCTTCTGCCGCTGCATGAACATACCGGCCCGCTACTGCACCGGCTATCTGGGCGACATCGGGATCACGCCGGGGCCCGGTCCGATGGACTTCTCCGGCTGGTTCGACGTCTATCTCGGCGGCCGCTGGTACCCCTTCGACGCGCGCAGCAA
>Ga0078784_16_pt46 | contig 18273 bp, 16 predicted proteins | sample CanAccphospTypeI_FD_67364 | JGI IMG/M metagenome (GOLD analysis project Ga0078784, IMG submission 67364) | Unknown Accumulibacter genome from EPBR bioreactor metagenome | reverse complement strand
CGGTGGCTGCCGTGCCGTCGCCCTCGTCGCCGGCCAGCGCTACGCCGCCCGCCGAGGCGGAGGCCGGGTCGCAAGCAACCTTCCTGAGTGCGCAGAGGATTTCGGGCGTCGTTGACCGGGAGCTCATTGCCCAGGACGACGCCGAGTTGCGCCAGGCCGACAAGGTATTGACGGCCGATCAACTGACCTACTGGCCGGTCGAAGACGAGGTCGAGGCGGTCGGGAGCGCGCGCTTTCAGCAGCGTGATGACGTCGTCTCAGGGACCAAGATGCGTATGCGGCTCGAGGATCATTTTGGGTTCTTCGACGATGCTTCGTATTTCGTGAAGCGCCCGCCGCGTTCTGCGGCAGGAGCGAAATCCCGCGGCGACGTCGCTTCCGGCCTGGCACCAACCGAAGCAGACAGCGAATTCAGCGGCGGTTTTGCGGCACCCATGTCCTTCGGCCTGCTGCCCGGGCAGACCAAGCTCAAGTATCACCAGGACGCAAACGGCGAGCCGACCGAAGCACGCGGCACGGCGCAGCGCATCGATTTCGAGGGCGAGAACCAGATTCGTCTGAGTTCGGCGACCTACACCACCTGCAAGCCCGGTAATGACGACTGGTTTCTCAGCGTCGCCGACCTGAAGCTCGACTACGACAACGAGGTGGGGAGTGGCAACGATGCCACCGTCCACTTCCTCGGAGTGCCGATTCTCTACTCGCCGTGGTTATCCTTTTCGCTCAACAATCACCGCAAGTCGGGTTTTCTGACGCCAAGCTACGGAACGAGTAGCGACAGCGGTTTCGAATTCACCCTGCCCTACTATTGGAACATTGCACCGAACATGGATGCCACGTTCGAGCCGACCCTGCTCACCAAGCGCGGTCTGCTGCTCGGCACCGACTTTCGCTACCTCAACGCGGCGTACGGGGGAACCTACTTCGGCAACGTCCGTGGCGAGTATCTTCCGAATGATCGGGTGGCGAACCGCGATCGCTGGGGTGTGGCCTTGACCCATTCTCAGGTCGCCGCCAACGGTTTCTCGGGCGCGATCAACTACAACCGGGTCTCGGACAGCGATTACTACACCGACCTGTCGAGCGAGATCACCAAGACCTCCGAAACGCAACTTCTGCAGCAAGGCTTGCTTAGCTACGGTGGTGGCGGATGGTGGAATGCGACGGCCAACGTGCAGACCTTCCAGACCCTGCAGCCGGACCCGCAGAACCCGGTCACTCCGCCCTATCAGCTCTTGCCGCAAATCACCGTAAACGCGCGCCAGCCGGATTTGTTGTCGACCGACAGCGCCTTTTTCGGGCAGTACACCAGTTTTGTCCGTCCCGATTCCTCTACCGTCGACGGGCAGCGGACGGTCATGCAACCACAGATTTCACTGCCCTACACCACCCCCGGCTGGTATGTCACGCCGCGCGTCGGCGTCAATGTCACTCACTATGCCCTGAATTACCCAGGCTCGACGAATATCCTCCCGACTTCGATCAATCGCAACCTGCCGATCTTCAGCGTCGATTCGGGAATGACTTTCGAGCGCCCCAGCAACTGGTTCGGTCGCGACTATACGCAGACCCTGGAGCCTCGTCTTTACTACCTCAACATACCGTACGAGAATCAGGACGATATTCCGATCTTCGATACCGCGCTGGCCGACTTCAATTTTGCGCAGATCTTTGCCGATAACCAGTTCTCCGGCTGGGACCGCATCAACAACGCCAATCAGCTGACCGCCGCCCTTTCCTCGCGCCTGATCAATCCGACTTCCGGTAATGAGATCATGCGCGGGATGGTCGGTCAGCGGCTCTATTTCACCAAGGACAAGGTGGCGCTGCCGGGAGCGACCACTCGGCAGTGGGACAGGTCGGATTTTCTGGCCGGCTTCACCGGGCAGATCCTGCCGCGGGTCTATGCCGACGCCGCCCTGCAATACACCGTGGACGATCAGGAGTTTCAACGCTATTCCTTCGGTGCGCGCTATTTCCCGGAGGCCGGCAAGCTGCTCAATGCGTCGTACAGTTACAACACGCAGGCGGTGACGCCGATCAAGCAGGTCGACGTTTCCGGGCAGTGGCCGATCGATGGCCGCTGGCAGGCGGTCGGTCGCTACAACTATTCGTTTCTGCAGAACCAGCCGATCGAAATTATCGGCGGCCTGGAATACAACGCCGGCTGCTGGGTGGTGCGCGTCGTCGGGCAGCGTCTGCAGACCACCGAGGCGGACGCGACGACGCGAGCCTTCGTGCAACTTGAACTGAGCGATTTCTCGCGCCTGGGCTCGAATCCGATCAGCCTCCTCCAGCGCCGGATTCCCGGCTACGGTGTGGCCAATCAGCCGCAGACGGATTCGGCTCTGGCCGAACAGTAGGTGTTGACCATGATGCTTTTATTTCGCGCGCTGCTGCTATCCCTTTTTTTCGTCGGAGTGGCCGCGGCGCAAAGCGCTGCACAGCCCTCCAGCCAGCCGCTGCCTGCCGACCGTATCGTCGCCGTCGTCAATGACGAAGTGATAACGCATCACGAGTTGCGCTCGCGTCTCGCTTCTGCGCTGAGTCAACTGCAGCGCCAGGGGACCACCCTGCCGCCGCGGGATGTGCTCGAAAAACAGATGCTTGAGCGTCTGGTCATGGACAAGGTGCAGTTGCAGTTCGCCCGCGAGGTCGGCCTGCGCGTCGACGACGCACAGCTTGACCAGGCTTTGCAACGTATTGCTGCCAACAACAAACTGTCACTCGCACAGTTTCGCGTCGCCCTGGAAAAGGACGGTATTGCCTTTGCCAGCTTTCGCGAAGAGATTCGTGCCGAGATGACCATTGCACGCTTGCGTGAGCGCGAGGTCGACAGCCGGATTTTCGTCTCCGAAGGCGAGATCGATAACTACCTCGTGGGCGAATCCGGGCCGGCTGCCGGCGAGGAGTATCAGATCGCGCATATCCTGCTGCGCGCTCCCGAGTCGGCCAGCCCGGAGCAGATTCAGCAATTGCGCGCCAAGACCGACCAGATCGTTGAACGGCTGCGCAAAGGCGAGAACTTTGCCCAACTGGCTGCCGCTTATTCCGATGCCCCGGATGGTCTGCGTGGCGGCGATCTTGGCTGGCGTTCGCTCAACCGCCTGCCGACCATGTTCGCCGAAGTGGCGACGACGCTCAAGGTGGGCGACGTGTCGCCGGTTCTGCGCAGCTCGAATGGATTTCACTTGATCAAATTGCTGGACAAGCGGGGTGGCGGTGCCTTGCCGGCTGTTCAGCAGACGCACGCACGGCATATCCTGATCAAGGTCAACGAAGTGGTCTCGGAGCCCGAGGCCAGGCACACCCTGGAGAGTCTGCGCCAACGGATCAAGCACGGCGAGAGCTTTGCCGACCTGGCCAGGCTCTTCTCGCAGGATGGCTCGGCGTCAAAGGGTGGTGATCTTGGCTGGATTTACGAGGGTGACACGGTTCCGGAGTTCGAGCGGGCGATGAATGCGCTGGCCCCGGGCGAGCTCAGCGAGCCGGTGCAGTCACCCTTTGGCTTCCATCTGATCGAGGTGCTCGAGCGTCGTGTCCAGGATGTATCGAGTGATCGCCAACGCGCTGCAGCACGGCAGGTGCTGCGTGAGCGCAAGCGTGACGAGGCCTATCAGGACTGGCTGCGCCAGACGAGAGATCGCGCCTACGTGGAGCTTCGTCTGGAGGAGCGTTGAGCGCCCTGTCGAGCGCGCCGGTGATCGCCGTCAGCAGTGGCGAACCGGCCGGCGTCGGCCCCGAGATCTGCCTGCGTCTGGCTGATTGCGCGCTGGCTGCTCGCTTCCCGGCACGAATCGTCGTTCTTGCCGATCGCTCACTGCTCGCCGAGCGCGCCGAGGCCCTGCACTTTCCCGGCCAGCTCCGTGACTGGCAAGCCGGTCTGCCGCCGCAAGCCGGCACGCTGGAAGTGCTTCACCAGCCATTGGCCGCCGCGGCGACCCCCGGTCGCCTCGATCCGGCCAATTCCCGCTACGTGCTGGCACTGCTGGAGCGAGCACTGAGCGGCTGCCAGAGCGGTGAATTTGCCGCCATGGTCACCGCCCCGGTGCACAAGGGTGTCATCAACGATGCCGGCATTCCCTTCAGCGGGCATACCGAGTACCTGGCCGAGCGGACGGCAACGCCACGGGTGGTGATGATGCTCGCCGGCGGCGGCTTGCGGGTGGCACTGGTGACGACGCATTTGCCGCTGCGTGACGTGCCAGCGGCGGTCACCCAGACGGCCGTCGAGGAGACCCTGCGTATCCTGCACCGCGAGATGAGCGCGAAGTACGGCATCGATCGCCCGCGGATTCTGGTTGCCGGCCTCAATCCGCACGCCGGCGAGGGGGGCTACCTCGGTCATGAGGAGATCGAGGTGATCGCGCCGGTGCTCGAGCGGTTGCGGGCCGAAGGCATGACCCTGCTCGGCCCGCTGCCGGCCGATACGATGTTCTCTCGGCCGGTCCTCGAGCGCGGCGACTGCGTTCTCGCGATGTACCACGACCAGGGCCTTACCGCGCTCAAGTACGCGAGTTTTGGCCACGGCATCAATGTCACGCTGGGCCTGCCGATCATCCGTACCTCGGTCGATCATGGCACCGCACTTGAACTGGCGGGCAGCGGACGGGCCGATCCCGGCAGCCTGCTGGTGGCCATCGAGCAGGCCATCGAAATGGTGGCGCGCGCCGCTGGCAGCAGGCCAGCGAGGGCATGAGGAAGCACGTCGCGCGCAAGCGCTTTGGCCAGAATTTTCTCGTCGATGAACAGGTCATCGACGAGATCATCGACCAGCTGGCCGTACGCCGTGGCGAGAAGGTGGTCGAGATTGGCCCAGGGTTGGCCGCCCTGACCGCTCCCCTGTTGCGGCGCCTTGACCATCTGCACGTCGTCGAGATCGACCGCGACATCGTTGCCCGACTCGGGAAGATCTATTCGGCGGACAAACTGACGGTGCACGAGGGTGACGCGCTGGCCTTCGATTTCGGTCGACTGGCCAGCAGCGCGGGCGCTCACCTGCGCATTGTCGGCAATCTGCCGTACAACATCTCGACGCCACTCCTTTTTCATCTCGCCGATTATTCCACCTGCGTGCGCGACATGCACTTCATGCTGCAAAGCGAGGTCGTCGACCGCATGGTCGCCGAGCCGGGTAGTGGCGATGTCGGCAGGCTGACGGTGATGCTGCAGTACCGTTTCGTCATCGATCGTCTGCTCGACGTGCCGCCAGAGGCGTTCGATCCGCCGCCCAAGGTGCACTCGGCGCTGGTGCGCCTGATTCCGCGTTCGCCGGAAACTCTGCTGGCGGGCGACGAAGCGCGCTTTTCGGCGCTCGTCGCCAGCGCTTTCCGGCAGCGCCGCAAGATGCTGCGCAACAGTCTCCGGGGGATGGTCGACGAGGATCAGCTGGCGGCGCTCGGCGTTTCACCGACTTGTCGGGCTGAGGAGCTGTCGGTGGCCGATTACGTTCGCCTGGCCAACAGCCTGACGTGAAAACGGCGTCGCCGGTCCGGCGACGCCGTTCGCGCAGGCAGCTCGCCGTTCAGCCGGTTTTCTTGACCGGACAGGTGTTGGCTCCAAGCAGCAGGTAGGCGGGACAGACACCAAACAGGCCGGTCAGCAGCGGTACCACGCCGATCCAGCCCCAGGCGCCGACGACCCCGAGGGCGGCCATCGTGATCAGCGCGATGCCGACGACGATACGCAGGATTTTGTCGATTCCACCGACATTGGTTTTCATGATTGGCTCCGTGAGCGTTGGTGAGTGACGGCGCCAGAGTACGCCGCTGCAGCCTGGCTGTATGTAACCGCAGTCACAGAGTCACAGGGTCAACGGGGTCACGGCGGCAATGCCGCGCCGCCAGCGGGGGGCCAGCGGCGATCAGCGAGGGCTGTCCGCCAGTTGCTGCAGCCCGCTCGCGTCGATCACCGTGATCTGTTCGCGGCCCAGCCTGACCAGTCCCTGCACGGCGAAGCCCTTGAGTAGACGACTGACCATCTCGCGGACGCTGCCGAGTTCCTCGGCCAGCGCCTGGTGTGTGACCTGGATGCTTTCACCCCTGGCCACGAGCAGCTTTGCCAGGCGCTGGTCGAGGCGGTGGAAAGCCACTTCTTCGACCAGTTGCATCAGCTCGGCTATGCGCTCGGCAAACAGGTGGAAGACGAAGTCGCGGAAGCGCCCGTTTTCGGCGAGCAGTTTCTCGAACGCGGCAATCGGCAGGAGCAGCAGCGACAGGGGCGTCTCGGCAATGCCGCGCGCCGAATACGGCGTGTGACCGAGCAGGCAGCTCGAGCTGATGATGCACGAGCCGCCCGGCTCGACACGGTAGAGCAGCATCTCGCGGCCGCCGGCGGTGCTCTTCACGACCTTGATCGTGCCGGCAAGAATCAGCGGGAATCCCAGGCAGTCCTGCCGTTCGCTGAACAGTTTCGTGCCGGCGGGCAGGTCGCGCTGCGTCATTTTCTGGCCGAGATCCGCGAGTTGATCGGCCGGCAGCGAGCTCAGTGCCGGATAGAGTGCGAGCAGGGATGGCGGCAGACTGCCAGGTTGCGGGCTGTCCATCAATCGGCCAGTTCCGCGGTCACCGGCGCGTGATCCGACGGTCGTTCGAGCTTGCGCAGGTCGCGCTTGATTTCGGCCCCCGTACAGCGTCCGGCGAGCGCCGTCGACAGCAGGATGTGGTCGATGCGCAGCCCGCGGTTCTTCTGGAAACCGAGCATCCGGTAATCCCACCATGAAAAGCTCTTCTCCGGCTGCTCGAAGAGGCGAAAGCTGTCCCGCAGGCCGAGGTCCAGAAGGCGCTGGAAAGCCGCCCGCTCGGCTGCGGAGCACAGGATCTGTCCAGCCCAGGCTGCCGGATCGTGCACGTCGCGGTCGTCGGGCGCAATGTTGAAGTCTCCGGCCAGGACCAGGCGTGGATTCTCGGCCAGCTGCGCGGCGATCCAGTCGATCAGCGCATCGAGCCAGGCAAGCTTGTAGGCGTACTTGTCGCTGCCGACTGCCTGGCCGTTCGGCACGTAGGCGCAGATGAAACAAATCCCGCTCACCGTTGCCGCCAGCAGGCGTTTTTGCGGATCCGCATGGAGCGGGTTGCCGAAAACGACATCCGTCGGCGGCTCGCGAGTCAGTAGAGCGACACCGTTGTACGTCTTCTGTCCGGAGAAAACGACGTGATGGCCGGCGGCCTCGAGCTCCGCCTTCGGGAAGAACGGGTCGTCGAGCTTGGTTTCCTGCAGGCAGACGACAGCGGGTTTCTGCGCCGCCAGCCAGTCGAGCAACTGCGGCAGCCGGACCTTGAGCGAATTGACGTTCCAGCTCGCGATCTTCATTCGCGGGGCGGGCCGGCAGGTTTGAAGCCGTAGGGAGCGGTGGCCGGATAGCCGGCAAAGTCGAGCAGCTCGTTCCAGCTGGCGGCAGTAAAGCCGGTGGCGCTTTGCCGGCCGACGCTGATGCTTGGCAGCACGGCGTCGCCGCCCAGTTGCCGGCCAAGCGCCGTCAGCTCGTCCTGGCTGGTGAGCAGTTTTTCCACGAAGGGAACGCCGCGGCCATTGAGCAGCACGCGCGCCTGCTGGCAGGCGCCACAGTCGGCGCTGGTGTACAGGACGACGGGGAATCTGGCGCTCGCCTGGCGTATGGCGTAAGGAAGTCGCTGCTCGTCTTCGCCTGCGTTGGCCCCCTCGGAGACGGTTACCCCGGGCGTTCCCGGCGGCGGTGGCCGGTCGGATATCACGGTGACGCCGCTGCGCGCGTCGATCCAGCGGTAGGTTTGTTGCGCGTTGACCGCGCTGGCCGCCAGCAGGGCAGCGGCGATGGCGGCGAAGCGGACGGCGGTTGTCGGGTGCATGGGCGTGACCTTCCTTTACACCGAAACCATGCCGCTGTGCCTGAGCAGCGCGTCGACCTGCGGATCGCGACCGCGGAAGGCGCGGAAGTTCTCGATCGCCGGGCGACTGCCGCCGACCGACAGAATGCTGCTCAGGAAGCGTTGTCCGGTGTTCTGGTCGAAAGGGTCGCCGGCCTCTTCGAAAGCGCCGTAGCAGTCGGCCGAGAGGACTTCGGCCCACTTGTAGCTGTAGTAGCCGGCGCCGTAACCGCCGGCGAAGATGTGCGAGAAGCTGTTCGGGAAGCGGTGCCACTCGGGCGGGACAAGAACCGCGACTTCGCGGCGCACGTCGCCGAGCAGGTCGAGCACGCTGCGTTCTCCAGCCGGGTCGAAGTCGCTGTGCAGGAGCAGGTCGAAGAGCGAAAACTCGATCTGGCGAAGCGTCTGCATGCCGCTCTGGAAGTTCCTGGCCGCCAGCATCTTGTCGAAAAGTGCGCGCGGCAGCGCGTGGCCGGTGTCGACATGGCTGCTCATCCCCTGCACGACGCTCCACTCCCAGCAGTAGTTCTCCATGAACTGCGATGGCAGTTCGACGGCGTCCCACTCGACACCGTGGATGCCGGCAACGGCCAGCTCGTCGACGCGTGTCAGCAGGTGGTGCAGGCCGTGGCCGGTCTCGTGAAAGAGGGTGATTACTTCGTCGTGCGTGAAGGTCGCCGGCCTTGCCTGACCATTCGTGTTACCGATCGGGCGCGAGAAGTTGCAGTTGAGATAGGCCACCGGTTTCTGGATGGGGTCGGTCGCCGCGGCAGCGGAAGACCGTCGGCGACGGGTGATCGCTTCGTCCATCCAGGCGCCGCCACGCTTCGTTTCACGGGCGTAAAGGTCGAGGTAGAACTGGCCAAGCAGTTCGCCGGCGGGCGTTTCGATGCGGAAGAAGCGCACGTCCTCGTGCCAGACTGGCGCGTTGTCGCGTTTGAGACAGACGCCGAACAGCGTTTCGACGACTTCGAAGAGGCCACTGAGAACCTTGTCCTCGGTGAAATACTGCTTTACTTCCTGCTCGGAGAAGGCGTACCGCTGTTGCAGGAGCTTTTCGGAAACGTAGGCGACGTCCCAGGGCTCGATGTCCTGGAGTTGCAGCTCGCTACGCGCGAAGGCGCGCAGGTCGGCAATGTCCCGTTCGGCGAAGGGCCTGGCCTTGATCGCCATGTCGCGCAGAAAGGCCAGTACCTGGGGCACCGAATCGGCCATTTTTGGCACCAGCGACACTTCGGCGAAGCTGGCGTAGCCGAGCATCTGCGCCTCTTCACGGCGCAGCCGGAGAATCTGACCGATCAGCGGCGTATTGTCCAACTCGGCAGCCCCGAATTCGGCGGCGCGAGTGGCGTAGGCACGGTACATCACCGCCCGCAGACGGCGACTGTCGGCGTATTGCATCACCGGCAGGTAGGAAGGCATGTGCAGCGTGAATTTCCAGCCGTCGTGGCCATCCTTCTCGGCTGCCTCGGCCGCGGCCTGGCGGGCGTCGTCGGGCAGGCCGGCCAGTTCGGCCTCGTCGCTCACCAGTTCGGCAAAGGCGTTGGTGGCGTCGAGCAGGTTTTCCGAGAATTTGGCCGAAAGCTGCGAAAGTTCCTCCGCAATCGCCTGGAAGCGCGGCTTCTGATCGTCGCGCAGCTCCGCGCCGGCGAGCCGGAAATCGCGAATCTCGTTGTCGATGATGCGCTGCCGGGTTGGCGAAAGCCTGGCGTATTCAGCGCTCCCGGCGATTGCCTGGTACGCGGCGAAGAGCTTGAGGTTCTGACCGAGTTCGGCATAGAAGCGCGAGACTTCGGGGAGCATGCGGTTATACGCCTCGCGCCATTCGGGGACGTCATTGACGGCGTGCAGATGGCCGACAACTCCCCACGCGCGCGACAGCGGTTCGAGGCCGTCACTCAACGCTGCCGCGAAGCTGTCCCAGGTCGTTGTGGCGCCTTCCGTGGTCAGCCGCACGATCAGCGCGCGGCAGTCGTCGAGAAGCTTGCCGATAGCCGGCTGCACGTCGCTCGGCACAATGGCGTCGAAGCGCGGCAGGCCGGACAGGTCAAGCAGAGGGTTGTCGCACAGGGGGGAGGCAGTCATCAGGGGTTCCGTGGTTGCAGAGGAGGGTGCTCGCCAGCACCTCGCTATTCTACAAGGTCGCGATAAGCGTGCCACGACGCGTGCCCGATCAAGGGCATGAGAACGACCAAGCCAAAGAACAGGGTGGCAATACCGAGGACGGTCAGCGTTGCAACAATGGCCGCCCAGAGGACCATCAGGCGTATGTTGGCGTCGACCGCATGCAGGCTGGTGCGCATCGCAGTGATGAAGCCCACCTGGCGATCGAGCAGCAGCGGCACCGAGACGACGGTGACGGCGAAGACGAGCAAAGCCAGACTGCCACCGCTCAGCAGCCAGATGATCATCAGATCGCGATTTTCCGGCAACTTGGGCATCTCGGCGAGCAAGATCAGCAGATCGGGCGGGATATGGGGTGCCAGGAGCAGGAAGAGCAGCGTCGAAATGCGTTCCCAGCACAGTCCGACGATGGCCAGCAGCAGTCCCAGTTTGACCAGCTCGCGCGCATTGCGGCGACCGCCGGCCAGCGATATCAGAAAAGTCGAAGACTGACCGGCCTGGCGGCGGCGGCTGATCTCGTACAGCCCGCCGCAGAGCAGCGGCGCAATCAGCAGGAAGCCGGAAGTGGCGGCGATGAACAGGTGGCCCTGCCGCCAGGCAAAAATGGTGATCAGGTCGCCAAAGATGGCAAACAGCAGTCCATACGAAAGGCTGGCGACGGGATTGGCGCGCATGTCGCGCCAGGCTGCGGCCAACCAGATCAGGGGCTGGCCGATGGCGACACTGCGAACGTTCAACGGCGCTCGGCGCCGCTCAGATGACGTGGCTTCTAGACCCATGCGGTCTCCTTGCTGAAGGGCGTAGGCCGGTTGTCATGCGCCGCGCGCACGCGGCGGTCACTCGACAGGTTTGTCTCCGGTGAGGCGCTGCAGGGCCTCGACATAGCGGGCATGTGTTCCGGCGATCACCGCCAGCGGCAGCGCCGGGCCAGGCGCCTGCTTGTTCCAGGGCAGCGTTTCCAGATAATCGCGGATGTACTGCTTGTCGTAGGACGGGGGGTTGCTTCCCTCACGGTAGGCGTCGGCTGGCCAGAAACGTGACGAGTCGGGGGTCAGTACTTCGTCGATCAGGTGCAGCGTGCCGGTGGCATCGAGGCCGAACTCGAACTTGGTGTCGGCGATGATGATGCCGCGTGCAGCGGCGTGCGCGGCGGCGGCGGTGTACAGAGCGATGGCCACGTCGCGTGCCTGCGTGGCAATATCGGCGCCGCTCCTGCCGCTGGCGGGAAGGATGTCGGCGAGCGTGCGTGCGCAGTCGGCTTGCGCGCGCTCGAACGAAACGTTCTCGTCGTGATCGCCAAGGGCAGCCTTTGTCGCCGGCGTGAAGATCGGCTCGGGCAGGCGGCTGGCGAGGCGCAAACCCGGTGGCAGCGGGATGCCGCAGACGCCGCCGCTGGCCTGGTAATCTTTCCACCCCGAACCGATCAGATAGCCGCGCACCACCGCTTCGATGGGCAACGGCCGCAAGCGCTTGACGACCAGCGCGCGGCCATGCACCTGCGCGCGCTCGTCGGCGGCGACTACCGTTTCAGGATCGATCCCGGTCATCTGGTTGGGAACGACGGCCGCGAGTTTTTCGAACCAGAAGCAGGCCAGCTGGGTGAGCAGCTGGCCCTTGCCCGGAATCGGGTCCGGGAGGACGACGTCGAAGGCCGAGAGGCGATCGCTGGTGACGATCAGCAGCTTGTCGTCGCCGACGGCATAGATGTCGCGCACCTTGCCGCGGCCGAGCAGCGGCAGGCTCTTGATCGTCGATTCGAAGAGGGCATCGGTCACGTGGCTGATCCGGAGGGGAGTGATGTGAGCGGGGAAATCGCAGCGGCGGCAGTCGAGCGTTGGGATTATAGGACACATCACGCTTGCCAAGAGCGCGTCGTCGGCGCTCGCTGCTTTCTGCGTCGCCCGGCCCATAGCGCTGCCCGCGTCGCCAAATCCCGGCTACGCCTCCTCGCAATGACGTGCACGCTGCTGTGGCGCTGCATTTCCGACGCGACTTTCAGCGCGCCGGACAGCCCGCCTGAAACCATGTCGCCGCCAGCATTCTCATGTTCCCTACTGCGTGCAACAGTGCACTAGTTGGCGTCAGCTCGCAGCGGGTTGCTGATCGCCCACGCGAACGATTTTCAGCGTATTGGTACCGCCGCTGTTGCCCATCGGCTCGCCAGCGGTGAGCACGATGAAATCGCCTTTTTCGACCAGATTCTCCTTCATCAGCAACTGTTCGGCCTCGTACAGCAACTCATCGCGGCTACTCGGTTGCTGGTCCATCAGCACCGGGAAGACGGCCCGATAGAGGCTCATCTTGGTCAACGCTGCGCTGCGCGGGGTCAGCGCGTAGACCGGTACGCCGCAGTTCAGACGGCTCATCCAGAGCGCCGTCGAACCGGACTCGGTGAGCGCGGCGATCGCCTTTACTTTCAGGTGATGCGCTGCCCAGATGGCGGCCAGTGAAATGGTCTGATCGATGCGCGTGAAGACCTGGTTGAGGAACTCGCGTTCGAGAGTCACTTCGGCGGACTTCTCTGCTTCCAGGCAGATCCGCGCCATCGCTTCGATGGTTTCGACCGGAAAGCGGCCGGCCGCCGTTTCCGCCGAGAGCATCACCGCGTCGGTGCCGTCAAGAACCGCGTTGGCGACGTCGGAAACTTCGGCACGGGTCGGCGCTGGCGAGACGATCATCGACTCCATCATCTGGGTTGCCGTAATCACCAGCTTGTTTCTCTCGCGCGCCATGCGAATCATGCGCTTCTGCAGCGCCGGTACGGCGGCGTCGCCGACCTCGACGGCGAGGTCGCCGCGGGCGACCATGATCCCGTCCGAGGCGCTGATGATCTCTTCGAGGGCGGCAACCGCCTCGACGCGTTCGATCTTGGCGATGGTCAGCGCGTGTCCGCCGGCGGCATGCATCAATTGCCTGGCCATGTACATGTCGGCCGCGCTCTTGGGGAACGAGATGGCGACAAAATCAACGTCGATGCTGGCCGCGGTACGAATGTCGTCCATGTCCTTGGCGGTCAGCGCGGCGGCGGAGAGGCCACCTCCCTGGCGGTTGATGCCCTTGTTGTCGGACAGTTCGCCGCCGTGACGAACGATGGTGAAGATTTCCGAGCCAAGCACGCGCTGAACGTCGAGCACGATGCGGCCGTCGTCGAGCAGGAGGACGCTGCCCGCCGAGACGTCGCGCGTCAGATCCTTGTAGTCCAGGCCGGCGCGGTCGGCGTTACCCAGTTCGCACTTGGCGTCGAGGATGAAGGGGGCGCCTTTATCGAGCCAGATCTTGCCGTCGGCAAACTTGCCGACACGGATTTTCGGACCCTGCAGGTCAGCGAGGATACCTACTGGGCGCCCGACACGGGCGGCCGCCTCGCGTACCAGCTGCGCGCGGGCAATGTGGTCCTGCGGTTTGCCATGGGAAAAATTGAGGCGCACGACGTCGACGCCGGCGCGGATCATGCGTTCGAGCACATCGGCGTCCGACGACGCGGGCCCGAGGGTGGCAACGATCTTGGTATCGCGGGGCATGGGGTTCCTATTCTTGTTGTACAGACGAGGCTTCCATCTGGGGCATTTTTCTTGGGGTGTTGGCTGCGCACGCACGAGCCTACTTGTCAGCAGTTTTCTGTGACAGTGCCTGGCCGTGCCACGTTCAACCGGGATTGTTGTCCCTGCCGAGCGTGCCGATTCTCGGGTGGGTGAGAATTAGATCGGAGTCGCGGCTACACGACTTGGGTTGAGTGCAGCCGTCAGATCCGCCGCTGCGTGATTGCCGTGCACTGTACGCGCAACGCAGCAAAGGGGGGCGAGTGCTTGCCTGGCGTTCGCCTGGCGATCGTTTTCGTGGCGACGGGTTGCAGCGCTTGTCGAGGGGCGGCATGGCGAGTGGCGATGGGCTCAGTTCGGGCGCTGTCGGCCCCGGTCCGGCGGCAACAGGTACCGGTCGAGCGACCAACAAGAGGTCGTCAAGGGCTTTGCCTCAGGAAGCCGAGGAGGGCGGGGGGAGGGCGGTAAGGAGGGCGGTGAGGAGGGTCAGGAGAGGGGCGCCCGAAAGCGCCCCTGAATGGCATTTTAGCGCGCCATTACCTTGATCATCTCCAGCACCTTGCAGGAGTAACCCCACTCGTTGTCGTACCAGGAGACGACCTTGACGAAGGTGCCGTCAAGCGCCATGCCGGCGTCCGAGTCGAACACCGACGTGCAGCTCTCGCCACGGAAGTCAGTGGCCACCACTTTTTCGTCGGTGTAGCCGAGAACACCCTTCATCGGGCCTTCCGACGCAGCCTTCATCGCCGCGCAGATCTGCTCGTAGGTGGTTTCCTTGTTCAACTCGACGGTCAGGTCGACGACCGAGACGTCCGACGTCGGCACGCGGAAAGCCATGCCGGTCAGTTTCTTGTTGAGCTCGGGAATGACCTTGCCGACGGCCTTGGCTGCACCGGTCGAGGACGGAATGATGTTCTCGAGGATGCCGCGACCACCGCGCCAGTCCTTGTTGGACGGGCCATCAACGGTTTTCTGCGTGGCGGTGGCTGCATGAACGGTGGTCATCAGGCCGCGCTTGATGCCCCAGTTGTCATTCAGTACCTTGGCCACCGGGGCGAGACAGTTGGTGGTGCAGGAAGCGTTCGAAATGATCGTCTGACCGGCATAGGTGCTGTCATTGACGCCAAACACGAACATCGGCGTGTCGTCCTTGCTCGGTGCGCTCTGGATGACTTTCTTGGCGCCCGCGGCGATGTGCTTCTGGCAGGACTCGGTGGTCAGGAAGAGACCGGTCGCGTCCACAACGATATCGGCACCGATTTCGTTCCACTTCAGCTCGGCCGGATCCTTGACTGCGGTCAGGCGGACTTTCTTGCCATTGACGACGAGCGAGTTGCCTTCGACCGCGATTGTGCCCTGGAAACGACGATGCACGGAATCATACTTGAGCATGTACGCCAGGTAATCGGGTTCGAGCAGGTCGTTGATGCCGACGATTTCAATGTCGTCCGAGAAATCTTGCACAGCAGCGCGAAACACCATCCGTCCGATACGGCCAAAGCCATTGATCCCTACTTTGATTGTCATGAAACGGTCTCCTTGAGAAATTACAACACTGTCTTCACGGTCGTGACCACATTGGTCACCGTGAAACCGAAATAGTCGAACACCTGGTCTGCCGGTGCCGACTCTCCAAAACGATCGATGCCGATAACGGCGCCGTCGAGTCCGACGTACTTGCGCCAGAAACTGCTGACGCCTGCTTCGATCGCCACTCGCGGTAGCGCGCGGGGCAAAACTGCTTCCCGGTACGACGCCTCCTGGCGATCGAAGACCTCGGCGCAGGGCATCGAGACGACGCGCACGGCGATCCCTTCGTCGGCCAGCGCCTGACGTGCGTCGAGTGCCAGCTTGACTTCCGAGCCGGTGGCGATCAGCAGCGCCTGTGGGTCGGCGCAGTCGGCCAGCACGTAGGCCCCGCGGCGAATCACTTCGGGCGCGACGCCACTGCTCACCGGCGGCAGATTCTGTCGCGACAGCGCCAGAATCGTCGGCCCGTCGTTGCGTTCGATGCCGGCGATCCAGGACACGGCCGTTTCGCTGGCGTCCGCCGGGCGCCAGACGTCAACGTTGGGAATCAGGCGCAGGCTGGCGACGTGTTCGACCGGTTGGTGCGTCGGGCCGTCTTCGCCAAGGCCGATCGAATCGTGCGTATACACCATGATCTGGCGCACTTTCATCAGTGCTGCCATGCGGATCGCGTTGCGCGCGTAGTCCGAGAAGACCAGGAAGGTCGCGGTGTACGGAATCAGGCCGCCGTGCAGGGCGAGGCCATTGGCGATCGCCGTCATGCCGAACTCACGCACCCCGTAATAGACATAGTTGCCGCCCTGGGTGCGGCTGATGCCCTGCGAGCCCTTCCACAGCGTCAGGTTCGATCCGGCCAGATCCGCCGAGCCGCCAATGAGTTCTGGCACCTGCGGCGCGAAGGCGCTGATGGCGTTCTGCGAAGCCTTGCGGGTGGCGATGTTTTCCGCCTTGCCCGCGACCTCGGCCAGCGCCTGCGCGGCAGTCGCGTTCCAGTCGGCGGGCAGCTCGCCATTCGTGCGGCGGCTGAACTCGGCAGCCAACTCCGGGAACGCGGCCTGATAGGTCGCGAAGCGCGCTTGCCAGTTGTTTTCGAAGACGTTACCGCGCATGCGGCCGTCCCAGCTCGAATAGACGGCGTCAGGAATTTCGAAGGGCGCGTGCGGCCAGCCGAGATGCGCGCGGGTCGCCGCGACTTCCTCGCTTCCCAGAGGCGCGCCATGGACGTCGTGACTGCCCACCTTGTTCGGCGAACCCTCGCCGATGCGTGTCTTGCAGCAGATCAGCGTCGGGCGGTCGCTGTCGGCACGCGCCGCGCGCAGCGCCTGGTCGACCGCTTCGCCATCATGGCCGTCGACGGCGGCGATGACCTGCCAGCCGTAGGCGGCGAAGCGTTGCGGCGTGTCATCGGTGAACCAGCCTTCGACATGGCCGTCGATGGAAATGCCGTTGTCGTCGTAGAGGGCGATCAGCTTGCCCAGTCCGAGCGTTCCCGCCAGCGAGCAGACCTCGTGTGAAATGCCCTCCATCAGGCAGCCGTCGCCGAGGAATACGTAGGTCGAGTGATTGACGATCTCGTGCCCGGGACGATTGAAGTCGGCGGCCAGGACCTTCTCGGCGATGGCCATGCCGACCGCGTTGGCCAGACCCTGGCCGAGCGGACCGGTCGTCGTCTCGACGCCCGGGGTATGTCCCACTTCCGGGTGCCCGGGTGTCTTCGAGCGAACTGACGGAAGTTCTTCAGGTCGTCGATCGAGACGTCGTAGCCGGTGAGATGCAGCAGCGTGTACAGCAGCATCGAGCCGTGGCCGTTCGAAAGGACGAAACGGTCGCGGTCCGGCCAGTGTGGATTACCCGGGTTGTGGCGCAGATGGCGACGCCAGAGCACTTCGGCGATTTCAGCCATTCCCATTGGCATGCCTGGGTGGCCGGAGTTGGCTTGTTGCACCGCGTCCATGGCAAGGGCGCGGATGACGTTGGTCAGGGCGGTAAACGCAATAGGCACGATAATTTGCCGATCAGAAGCGGGTTGTTGGGTCGCATGGGCAAATTATCCGCCAAAACAGCAGGCATTGCCACCTTCCCTTGTGACGCCGCACGAGGAGGTGGCTGCTTGTGACTACAGACAGCGATGGCTCATGCGTAGTGATTTATTAAATAGCAAAAGCTAACTATAAATGGAAAAAAGTTTAACTTTTAATTATCTATTGTGCCGCCTACACTGGTCGCTATCGAACGACGCCATGTGACCCGAATGCACGCAGACCAGCCGGCCGAACGCACAATGATCTCGCGCCCTTGCAGCGCGACGCTTGGGCAATCGGTCGTCCTGCAGGCGGTCATCTTCGACGTTGACGGGACGCTCGCCGATAGCGAGCGCGACGGCCACCGCGTGGCCTTCAACCGGGCTTTTGCACAGTCCGGCCTGGACTGGGAGTGGTCGGTCGCCACCTACGGCGAATTGCTCGCGGTGACCGGTGGCAAGGAGCGCATCCGTCACTTCGCGGCACAGCACGCACCGCAGTGGCTGCAGCGGCCAGCGAGTGACGCCTGGCTGACCGGGTTGCATCGCTTGAAGAGCGAGATCTACGCGCAGCTGGTGGGCGCCGGTCGCATCGCCTTGCGGCCTGGCGTGGCGCGCCTGCTGGGCGAGTTGCGCCGCGCGGGTGTGCGCCTGGCGATCGCCACGACAACGACGCCGTCGAGCCTGCACAGCCTGCTGCTCACCCGCTTTGGCGACCAGGCCGAGTCGCTCTTCGAAGTCATCGGCGCCGGTGATGTGGTGGCCGACAAGAAGCCCGCTCCGGATATCTATCACTGGGTCTTGCGGCAAATGAACCTGCCCCCGCAAGCCTGCCTGGCGGTCGAGGATTCGCTGCCCGGGCTGCGGGCGGCGACGGCCGCCGGCATCCCGACCGTAATCACCGTCAACGCCTATAGCGCAGACGACGACTTCGCCGGCGCGCTGAGCGTGCTTTCCGATCTCGGCGAGCCTGGCGCGCCCGCGCGCCGCCTGGGGGGGCGCCGCTGGCCGGGGAATGCGTCGATCTTGCCCAGCTGCGCCTTTGGCAGCGCACAGCGGTGGTCGACATGAACCACTGACGGGCAGCCGGCCTACGGGTAAAAACACCCACGAACACTTTCTTGACCATACTAGACACGGAGACAAGCATGGACCAATCGAATCGTTACGCCGACCTCAGCCTCAGGGAAGACGAGCTGATCAGTGGCGGCAAGCA
>Ga0078784_16_pt67 | contig 18299 bp, 17 predicted proteins | sample CanAccphospTypeI_FD_67364 | JGI IMG/M metagenome (GOLD analysis project Ga0078784, IMG submission 67364) | Unknown Accumulibacter genome from EPBR bioreactor metagenome | reverse complement strand
TGGCACGACCTGCTGGCGGCGCCGCTGCCGCCACCCGATGCCGCCCCGCCGCAGATCACACCGGAGAGGGAAGAACGATGACAGACGAATCGCCCAGCCAGGACCCGTCGCCCGCGACCGACGCCGAAGCGCAACCGGGCAAGGCGACGCGGGTCGGCGCGAGCGTCGTGCTGGCGCTGATCGCCGGCAGCCTGCTCTGGTACTTCGTCGCCGACCGGCTGACGCCGCATACCACGCAGGCGCGCGTGCAGGCCTTCGTCGTGCCTGTCGCCGCCGAGGTGGCAGGCAAGGTGCTGGCGGTGCATGTGCGGAACAACGACGAGGTGCAGCCCGGCCAGCCGCTGTTCGACATCGATCCGGAGCAATACCGGATCGCGTTGCAGCGCAGCCGCTCGGACCTGGAATCGGTGCGCAGTTCGGTCAATGCCGCGGTGGCGGGGGTGGACGCGGCGCGCGCCTCGCTGCAGGCGGCGCAGGCCAATCAAGTCAAGGCGGAAAAGGATGCCGCACGGCACGAGGCGCTCTACGCCGAAGACCCGGGCGCGATATCGGTGCGCCGACTCGAAGTCGCACAGGCGACAGGGGTCGAGGCACGCAGTCGGGCAAAGGCCGCCGAAGCGGAGCTGCGCAAGGCCCAGGAAGCGCTCGGAGAGACCGGCGACGGCAACGCCCAGTTGCGCAGCGCACGCTCGGCGGTTGAAAAGGCCGAACTCGACCTGGCGCGCACGAAAGTGCTCGCCCCGGCCCGCGGCACGGTCACCGACCTGCGCACGGATGTCGGCCATTTCGCCCAGGCAGGTGCGCCGGCGATGACCCTGATCGCCAACCACGACCTGTGGATCAGTGCCGACATGACCGAGAACAATCTCGGCAACATCGATCCCGGCGACGCGGTGGCGATCGTGCTCGACGTGCTCCCCGGCGAGGTGCTCAAGGGCCGCGTCCGTAGTGTCGGCGGCGGCGTCAGCTCGGGCCAGCAGGCGCCTACGGGGACGCTGCCGACGATCGAGAACAGCCGCGACTGGCTGCGCCAGGCGCAGCGCTTCCCGGTGGCGATCGAGTTCGACGCCGACGAAGCGGCACGGCTGGGCCGGGTTCGCCCCGGCGGGGAGGCCGAGGTGATGGTCTACAGCGGTGACAACGTCATCATGAACCTGCTCGGCGCGGCCTACATTCGGCTGATGAGCCTGCTCTCCTACCTCTACTGAAGCGCCGATGATTGCCCCGGCAGACAAGGCGGTGTTGCGGCTGGCGGTCGGTCTCGGCCTCGCCGTGCTGGTCGCCTACGGCGCGGCGCTTCCGCTGCCCTACGTCGTCTGCCTGCTGGCCGTCATGGTTCTGTCCAAACCGGGTCCGCCGCTGCCGCCGGCCAGGGGGGTGGCGATCGCCGCCGTGCTTGCGGCACTCGTGTCGTTGGGCGTGCTGATGGTGCCGCTGCTCGAAAACTACGCGCTGGCCGGCGTTCTGCTGACCGGCGTCATCCTCTACGGTCTGTTCTTCGTCGGCATCCGCACCGGCAATCCGCTGACCATGGTGCTCGTGGTCGCTTTCACGATGATCCCGGTCGCCGGTGTCGCCGAGCAGGCTCTGGTGACCGCCATCGCCGTGGCGCTGGCGCTCGGTGTCGCCCTCGGCAGCCTGGTCGGCGGCGTCTCGTACGCGTTTTTCCCTGATCCGCCGCGCCCAGCCGCAAAGAAGCCGCCGCCAGTGGCTGACCGCGAGACGGCGAACTGGATTGCGCTGCGCGGCACGCTGGTCGTTCTGCCAGCGTTCGTTCTGGCGCTGACCGACCCGTCGTCGTATTTGGCGACGATCATTAAAAGCGCCCAGTTGGGCCAGCAGGCGGGTTCGACCGACACGCGCAGGGCCGGCCTGGAACTGGTGGGATCGACGCTGGCCGCGGCCGGTATCGCGCTGGCCGTTTGGGTCGGCCTGTCGCTGTGGGCGAACCTGTGGATGCTGGTGCTGTGGATGACAGCTGCCGCCCTGTGGGTCGGCGCCCGCCTCTACCGCGTCGTGCCGAGCGCGCTTTCGCCGGCTTTCTGGAGCAACGCGCTGGTGACGACGATAATCCTGATCGGGCCGGCCATCGAGGACAGCGCCAACGGCAGCGCTGTCCTGCAGGCGTCAGCGGTGCGCGTCGGACTCTTCATCGGGGTTTCGCTGTACGCCTGGGCGATGGTCTGGGCGCTCGAACGCTGGCGCGCCGCGCGATCGCGGGCCTTGTTTTTCAATGGCGGCTGATCAGGGGGAATGGGCATGATCTGGATGAATATGGCGATCGGTTTGCCGACGATGCTGGTGTGCCTGGTGTTGCAGGCGACGGTGACCTTCTGGAGTGTCCGCTACTACATGCGTCAGTCCGCCCGCAAGCTGACGCGGCATGGCGTCCTGGCCGGCGTCAGGCCGCTGCTGGTGGTAATGATCATCATGATGGCCGGGAACCTGCTGCAGATCGCTCTCTGGGGAGGCATCTTCATAGCCCTCGGAGAGTTCGACGCCTTTTACCAGGCCGTCTACCATTCGGCGGTGAACTACACTTCGCTTGGTTATGGCGACGTGGTCATGGGCGAGCGGTGGAAGTTGCTGGGGGCACTGGAGGCGGCCAACGGTGTATTGATGTTCGGCATCACCAGCGCGGCCCTGATGGCCGTCCTGCAGCACCTTATCAAGGTACACCTCGCGCGCGACGACGATCGGCACGAACGGCCTACCCGATGAGGCTGCACTGCGCCTTTCTGGCGGCGCCTGGCTCGTTCGCAGCGCGCGCGAGCCTGCCCGTCGACTCTGGGCGGTCGACCGCGGAGAAGCGTGCAGCCGGATCACGGCCGGCGCCGGCAATCCATTTTCCGCCAGCAGGGCTTGACGCCACGCGCCTCTACGGACCACCGTGGGCGAGGCGCGGTGGTGAAGAATGCGCGCAGCGCAACGAAAGAAGCCCGCCGGGAGGCGGGCTTCGAAGGTTGGCGAACTGCCGCCGGCTCAGACCTATTCGAACTCGATGATCACCTGATCGACCGACAGGCTTTCGCCGGCGGTGGCAACGATTTTCTTGACCTTGCAATCGCGTTCGGCCTTGAGCACGTTCTCCATCTTCATCGCTTCGATGACGGCGAGTTTTTCGCCGGCAGCGACCTGCTCGCCGGCCTTGACCGAGACTTCACGCAGCAGGCCGGGCATCGGTGAGAGCAGGAACTTGGAGAGATCCGGCGGCACCTTCTTGGGCATCAGGGCCAGCATGCGGGCGGCATTGGCGGTCATTACCGTCGCCTTGACCTGCTTGCCGAAGTGGACGACGCGGTAGAGCAGGCCGATACGTTCGAGTTGCAGGCACAGTGGCGTGCCGTTACAGGTGCCGCGGAAAACCAGTTCGCCGAATTTCCAGTCGGAAACGAGGTCGTAGCGATCCGCGCCGTAGGTCACCGAGTAACCGCCAGGAATGGAGGTGACCACCACCGGGTAGTCCTTGCCCTCCATCTGCACCACCCAGCCACTGCCAACCTTGCGCTCGTGCCCCGGCATCTGGCCGCTGACCTGAACTGCCCGGTCGATGTAGCGGCGACGGCCGAAGGCGGCGACGGCGGCGAGCAGGCCCGGATCGTCGTGCACCACGTCGGCGGCGACGAAGCCGTTCGGAAACTCTTCGCTGATGAACGCGGTGGTGAAGATCCCGGAAAGAAAACGCGGATTCTGCATCAGCGCCGCCTGGAAAGGGATGTTCGAGCCAATGCCGCGAATCACGAAGGCGTTCAGCGCGTCGCGCATGCGCCCGATGGCCTGTTCGCGGGTCGCCCCGTGGCAGATCAGCTTGGCGATCATCGAGTCGTAGTACATCGATATCTCGCCGCCCTCGAAGACACCGGTATCGACACGGACCTGTCCGTCGACGCTCTCGGGCGGCCGATACTTGACCAGGCGACCGATCGAGGGCAGGAAGCCGCGGAAGGGGTCCTCGGCGTTGATCCGGCACTCGATCGCCCAGCCGTTGGGCTTGATGTCTTCCTGCACGAAAGGCAGCTTCTCGCCGGCGGCGACGCGGATCATCAACTCGACAAGATCGACGCCGGTGATCATTTCGGTGACCGGGTGCTCGACCTGCAGACGGGTGTTCATTTCCAGGAAGTAGAACGACTTGTCGGAGCCGACGACGAACTCGACGGTGCCCGCGCTCTGGTACTTCACCGCCTTGGCCAGTGCCACGGCCTGCTCGCCCATGGCCTTGCGGATGCTGTCGTCGATGAACGGCGACGGGGCTTCCTCGATGACTTTCTGGTGCCGGCGCTGAATCGAGCACTCGCGTTCGAGCAGGTAGACGGTGTTGCCGAAAGAGTCGGCGATGACCTGGATTTCGATATGGTGCGGTCCGTCGACGAACTTCTCGATGAACACGCGATCGTCGCCGAAGCTGTTGCGCGCCTCGTTGCGGCAGGCGTCGAAGCCTTCCGACGCCTCCTTATCGTTATAGGCAACGCGCAGGCCCTTGCCACCCCCGCCAGCCGAGGCCTTGATCATTACCGGATAACCGATCTTCTGGGCGATGCCAACGGCTTCGGCGGCGTCCTCGATGGCCGCATTGTGACCGGGAATGGTGTTGACCTTGGCTTCCAGGGCCAGCTTTTTCGAGGCGATCTTGTCGCCCATCGCGGCCACCGAGTAGTGCTTCGGGCCGATGAAGGTGATGCCGTTGTCTTCGAGGCGGCGTGAGAATTCCTCGTTCTCGGAGAGGAATCCATAGCCGGGGTGCACGGCCTCGGCGCCCGTCTGCTTGCAGGCGTCGATGATCTTGTCGATGACCAGATACGACTCCTTGGAAGGCGCCGGGCCGATACACACTGCTTCGTCGGCCATCAGCACGTGCATCGAGTCCTTGTCGGCTTCGGAATACACGGCGACTGTCTGGATACCCATCTGCTTGGCGGTCTTCATGACCCGGCAGGCAATTTCGCCGCGGTTGGCGATCAGTATTTTCTTGAACATCTCTATTTCTCCCCGTGGATCAAAGCGGAATGTTGCCGTGCTTGCGCCACGGGTTTTCCAGTTTCTTGTCGCGCAGCATGGCCAGCGAGCGGCAAATCCGCTTGCGGGTTTCGTGCGGCATGATCACGTCGTCGATGAAGCCGCGTGCTCCGGCGACGAAGGGGTTGGCGAACTTTTCCTTGTATTCGGCTTCGCGCGCGGCGAGCTTGGCGGGGTCGTTCTTCTCCTCGCGGAAAATGATTTCGACCGCGCCTTTCGGGCCCATGACCGCGATCTCGGCCGACGGCCAGGCGAAGTTGACGTCGCCGCGCAGGTGCTTGGAAGCCATCACGTCGTAGGCGCCGCCGTAGGCCTTGCGGGTGATGACGGTGATTTTCGGCACCGTGCACTCGGCGTAGGCGTAGAGCAGCTTGGCGCCGTGCTTGATGATGCCGCCGTATTCCTGGGCGGTGCCGGGCATGAAGCCGGGGACGTCGACGAAGGTCACCACCGGAATGTTGAAAGCGTCGCAGTAGCGGACGAAGCGGGCGGCCTTGATCGAGCTCTTGATGTCCAGGCAGCCGGCCAGGATCAGCGGCTGGTTGGCGACGATGCCGACGGTCGAGCCGTCCATGCGTGCGAAGCCGATGACGATGTTCTTGGCGTATTCGCGCTGCAACTCGAAGAAGTCACCGTCATCGGCGACCTTGATGATCAGTTCCTTGATGTTGTACGGCTTGTTGGTGTTGTCCGGGACCAGCGTGTCGAGCGAGTAGTCGAGGCGGTCGGCGGAATCCTGCGAGGGCAGGCGCGGCGGCTTCTGGCGGTTGTTCGATGGCAGGAAACTGATGAAGCGGCGCATCATCATCAACGCTTCGACGTCGTTTTCGAAAGCCAGATCGGCGACGCCGGACTTGCTGGTATGGGTGACGGCGCCGCCCAGTTCTTCAGCGGTGACGTCTTCATGGGTCACCGTCTTGACCACTTCCGGGCCGGTGACGAACATGTAAGACGAGTCCTTGACCATGAAAATGAAGTCGGTCATCGACGGGCTATAAACGGCGCCGCCGGCACAGGGCCCCATGATCAGCGAAATCTGCGGAACGACGCCGGAGGCGAGAACGTTACGCTGAAAGACGTCGGCGTAGCCGGCCAGCGAAGCGACCCCTTCCTGAATGCGCGCCCCACCCGAGTCGTTGAGACCGATGACCGGCGCGCCAACCTTGATCGCGTGGTCCATCACCTTGCAGATCTTTTCGGCGTGCGCTTCGGACAGCGAGCCGCCGAAGACCGTGAAGTCCTGCGAAAACACGAACATCAGACGACCGTTGATGGTTCCGCAGCCAATCACTACACCGTCGCCGGGAACCGACTGGTCGGCCATGCCGAAGTCGTGACATCGGTGCTCCTTGAACATGTCCCATTCTTCGAAAGAGCCACTGTCGAGCAACAGCTCGATACGCTCGCGGGCGGACAGTTTGCCCTTGCTGTGCTGGCTGTCGATGCGTTTCTGGCCACCACCCAGACGCGCCGCCGCACGCTTTTCTGCAAGCTGGCGAATGATGTCGTGCATAAGGTTTACTCCCTAACGGTCGGGTCAATCAGAACTACTCAAACATCAGAACTACGCGTGCAAGTCGGACTATCCTGGTCCGACTCGAGAAATCATTCCTTCATCTGCGTCAGCAGCCGTGACGCTGCCGCGCCGGGTGTCGTCCGCCCCTCGGCGACGTCACTCAAGAGATCGGGCAGAGCGGCGCGGACTTTCGGGTGCGAGCGGAAGTAGCGGCGCAGACCGGAATCGATCAGGCTCCACATCCAGTCCACCGCCTGGCGGCGGCGCTTTTGTTCGAATTCGCCGCTTTCGCTCATCAGGCGCTGGTAGCGCTCGATTTCGGCCCAGAACTCGACGATGCCGCGCTTGCCCAGCGCGCTGCACGTCAGCACCGGCGGCCGCCAGTTGGGGCTGGCGCTGCGCAGCATGGTCAGCGCGGCGCGCATCTGACTGCGTGCGGCGGCGGCGGCGCGTTCGTCGATGTCGGCCTTGTTGAAGACGATCAGGTCGGCAATCTCGACAATCCCCTTCTTGATGGCCTGCAGGTCATCGCCCTGACTCGGCAGCTGCAGCAGGACGAATGCATCGACCATGCCGGCGACCGTGGTTTCGGATTGGCCGACACCGACGGTCTCGACGATGATCACGTCGAAGCCGCCGGCTTCGCAAAGGAGCATCGCTTCGCGCGTCTTGTCGGCAACCCCGCCCAGCGAACCCGACGAGGGGCTGGGGCGGATGAACGCTTCGTCGCGCTGGCAGAGCAGCTCCATGCGCGTCTTGTCGCCGAGAATCGAGCCGCCCGAAACCGACGACGACGGGTCGACGGCGAGCACGGCGACGCGCTTGCCGGCGTCGATCAGGTACAGGCCGAGCGATTCGATAAAGGTGGACTTGCCGGCGCCCGGTGCGCCCGAGATGCCGACGCGGATGGTTCGTCCGGTATGCGGGAGCAACGCGGTGAGCACCTGTCGCGCACGACGCTGATGATCATTGCGCGTCGACTCGACGAGCGTGATGGCTTTCGCCAACGCTCGTCGACGGCGCGCGAGGACGCCGTCGACGAGATGCTGGTCAGCCGTGGCCATACTAGCGGTTGAAGAGTGGGTCATATCCATGACTGACAGCAGTGGGTGGGCCGGTTCAGGCGGAAGCGCGGGCTTTGCGGATCTCGCTGAGGATGGTCATCGCCGAATCTTCGATACGCGTTCCCGGTCCGAAGATGGCCTTGGCGCCCGACTTGTACAGGAAGTCATAGTCCTGCGCCGGGATCACCCCGCCGGCAAAGACGATGATGTCGTCGGCGCCCTGATCCTTGAGTGCCTGGACCAGCGCCGGCAACAGCGTCTTGTGTCCGGCGGCGAGCGACGATACACCGACCGCGTGGACGTCGTTTTCGATGGCCAGCCGCGCCGCTTCTTCCGGGGTCTGGAAGAGCGGGCCGACGTCGATGTCGAAGCCGAGGTCGGCAAACGCGGTAGCCACCACCTTGGCGCCACGGTCGTGGCCATCCTGACCGAGTTTGGCGACCATGATGCGCGGCCGCCGGCCTTCGTCGTCATTGAACTTGGCGATCTCGCCCTTCAGCGCTTCCCAGCTGGCGATGCCTTCGACGACCGCGCCATAGACGCCAGAGACGGTCTGCTGCGTGGCGCGGAAACGTCCGTAGATCTTTTCCAGGGCGTCGGAAACCTCGCCGACCGAAGCGCGCAGGCGCATCGCCTTGACCGCAAAGTCGAGCAGGTTGCCTTCCTTGGTCTCGGCGCAGCGCGTCAGGTCGGCGAGCGCTGCATTGACCTTCTCGCTATCGCGGTTGGCGCGGACGCTCTTGAGGCGGGCGATCTGCGAGTCGCGCACGGCGTTGTTGTCGATGTCGCGGATTTCGAGCGCATCTTCCTTGGCCAGCTTGTACTTGTTGACGCCGACGATGACGTCCTTGCCGGAGTCGATGCGCGCCTGCTTGTCGGCTGCGCAGCCCTCGATCTTCATCTTCGCCCAGCCCGATTCGACGGCGTGCGTCATGCCGCCCATGCTGTCGACTTCTTCGATGATCTTCCAGGCCTCGTCGGCGAGGTCCTGGGTCAGTTTCTCCATCATGTACGAGCCGGCCCACGGGTCGATGACGTTGGTGATGTGCGTCTCTTCCTGGATGACCAGCTGCGTGTTGCGGGCAATGCGCGACGAGAACTCGGTGGGCAGGGCGATCGCCTCGTCAAGGGCGTTGGTGTGCAGCGACTGCGTGCCGCCAAAAACGGCGGCCATGGCCTCGATGGTCGTACGCACGACGTTGTTGTAGGGGTCCTGTTCGGTCAGCGACCAGCCCGAGGTCTGGCAGTGCGTACGCAACATGCTTGACTTGGGATTCTTCGGCTCGAACTCCTGCATCGCTCTCCACCACAGCAGGCGCGCGGCGCGCAGCTTGGCCACTTCCAGGTAGAAGTTCATGCCGATGGCAAAGAAGAACGAAAGTCGGCCGGCAAAGGCGTCGACGTCCAGGCCGGAGGCGATCGCCGTGCGCACGTAGTCGCGACCGTCGGCAATGGTGAACGCCAGCTCGAGCGCCTGCGTCGCACCGGCTTCCTGCATGTGGTAACCCGAAATCGAGATCGAGTTGAACTTCGGCATGTGCTGGGCGGTGTAGCCGATGATGTCGGAGATGATCTTCATCGACGGCTGCGGCGGGTAAATGTACGTGTTGCGGACCATGAACTCCTTGAGGATGTCGTTCTGGATGGTCCCCGAGAGCTTGTCCTGCGGCACGCCCTGTTCTTCGGCGGCGACGATGTAGCCGGCAAGAATCGGCAGGACGGCACCGTTCATGGTCATCGATACCGAGATCTTCTCGAGCGGGATGCCGTCGAAGAGAATCTTCATGTCTTCGACCGAGTCGATTGCCACGCCAGCCTTGCCGACGTCACCGGTGACGCGCGGATGGTCGGAGTCGTAGCCACGGTGGGTGGCCAGGTCGAAGGCCACCGAGACGCCCTGGCCACCGCCGGCGAGCGCCTTGCGGTAGAAGGCGTTCGACGCTTCGGCGGTGGAGAAGCCGGCGTACTGGCGAATGGTCCATGGCCGGCCGGTATACATCGTGGCCTGCGGGCCGCGAACGAAGGGGGCGAGGCCCGGCAGCGTGTCGGTGTAGGGCAGGCCTTCCAGATCCTTGCGGGTATACAGCGGCTTGACGACCACTCCTTCAGGAGTGACCCAGTTCAGTGTTTCAAGGTCGGCGCCGCGCAGCGCCTTGGCGGCTGCCTTTTTCCAGGCATCGAGGTTTGACGAATCAGCGGCTGCAGCGTTGTTCTCGTTGGACATGACGGAACCTTTCACGGAATCAGAGGAATGGGGTGGGGCTCTCGCCCCCGACGACTCTAAGAATTATACCGACCAGGAGAGCCACAACGGCTGACAGATGCCTGTAACGCTTGACACCCCGCCCGACGAATAATACTGTATCCATAATTATGAAAGCAAGGTCTCGCCTGAGACCCTGAACGAATCGGCATTAAAGAGATCGATGGATCCGAGTCAAATCGCCCAGACTGCCCTCTATCAGGAAGTCGCTGAACGACTACGGCAGAGAATCTTTGCGCATGAGTTGCTCCCCGGGGCAAGAATCGACGAGCAGGCGCTGGCGCTCGATTACGGGATCAGCCGGACGCCGCTGCGCGAAGCGCTGAAGGTGCTGGCCTCCGAAGGTCTGGTGACGCTGCGGCCACGCCGTGGCTGCTTTGTGACCGAGGTTTCCGAGCAGGATCTCGATGACATCTTCCCCTTGATGGCCATGCTCGAAGGCCGTTGCGCCCTCGAAGCGACGACGCGGGCACAGCCCGAGGACCTGGCCAGGCTAGATGCGCTGCACGGGCAACTGGAGCAGTTCGCCGAGAGCAACGAGATCGCGCGGTTTTTCGAGGCCAACCAGGCGTTTCACTACCAGATCCAGGAAATGTCCGGCAACCGCAGGTTGCGCCAGGTGATCCAGGACCTGCGCAAGGTGCTCAAACTGACGCGCCTGTTTTCACTGAGCATCGACGGTCGCCTGCAGCAGTCGCTCGTCGAACACGCGGCCATCCTGGCGGCGATCAAGGCCGGCGACGCGGCGGGCGCGCAAGCGGCGATGCACGATCACATTCTGGCCGGACGCCAGGCGCTGGCCAGGAGCCACGTCGCTCAAGAACTGGCGACATGAGCGGGCGTGTTCTGTGCACGCGCGCGGAAAATGTGGCCACGGTCACCCTCTCCAACCCGGGCAAGCTCAACGCCATCGACTTCGCCATGTGGCAGAGCCTGGCCGAGATCGTCGCCGAACTGTCGGGCGACGATCAGCTGCGCTGCGTCATCGTCCGCGGCGATGGGGATCAGGCTTTCGCGGCCGGGGGCGACATCGAAGAGTTTCTCAGCCGGCGAGACACGGTGGACCGGGCGATGGCCTACCACGCGCAAGCGGGAGCCGCCTTGCAGGCTTTGGCCGACTGTCGTCAGCCGACGATCGCGTTGCTGCAGGGGGCGTGTATCGGTGGCGGGCTGGAGATTGCCGCGCAGTGCGACCTGCGCATCTGCGCGCAGTCGTCGCGTTTCGGCGCACCGATCAACAGGCTCGGTTTTTCCATGTATCCCGCCGAAATGGCGAGTCTGCTCCGTCTGGCTGGACCGGCATGCCTGCTCGAAATCCTGCTCGAAGGCCGCATTCTCGGCGCGACCGAGGCGCTGGCCAAAGGCCTCGTCACCCGCGTCGTCGCCGATGCCGACGTCGTTGACGAGGCTTACACCAGCGCGCGCCGAATTTGCGCCGGTGCGCCTCTGGTTGCGCGCTGGCACAAGCAGTGGTTACGCCGGTTGCAGCAGGGTGGTCCGCTGAGCGACGAGGAATTGCGCGCCTCGTTCGCTTTTCTCGATAGCGACGATTATCGTGAAGGCCTGGCGGCGTTCATGGAAAAGCGCAAGCCGCAATTCACCGGCCGCTGATCGCCGCCATCAGGCGAACAGACCCCACATCATCTTCCCGGCAAGGACGATCAGGATGCCGGCGAAAAGGCGCTTCAGGGTGGCTACCGGCAGGCGGTGGGCGAGTCTCGCGCCGAGTGGCGCAATCAGCATGCTCGACGGCACCAGCCAGGCGAAAGCCGGCAGGTGGACGTAGCCGAGGCTCCACGGTGGCAGATCGGCGTGCCCCCAGCCGTTGAAGATGTAACCCAGCGAACCGCCAAAGGCGATCGGAAACCCGATTGCCGCGGATGTCCCGATGGCATGCTGGACACGGACATTGCACCAGGTCAGGAAAGGGACGGTGAGCGAGCCGCCGCCGATGGCGACCAGCGCCGAGACCGCGCCAATGCCGCTGCCGACGGCGAAGACACCGCCGAAGCCGGGCAGCTCGCGCGCCGCTTTCGGCTTCAGGTTGAGGATCATCTGCGCAGCGACCAGGCAGACGAAAACGGTGAAGAAGAGGGCCAGAGGCCTCGACGGCACGCTGCCGGCGAAGAAGGTGCCAAGCAGCGTGCCGAGCAGAATCCCCGGGGTGATCTGGAAGACGATTTTCCAGAGCACGGCGCCGTGCTGGTGGTGGGCGCGCAGGCTGGCCAGCGAAGTAAACAGGATCGTGGCCATCGACGTGCCGAGCGCCAGATGGAGGACCTCGTTGGGCGGAAATCCAGCCTGCGCGGCGAACATCATGGTCAGTGTCGGGACCATCACCAGTCCGCCGCCGATGCCGAGCATGCCGGCGAAGAAGCCGGTGAACAGGCCAAGTGCAATGTATGCGAGCCACCAGAGCAAGGCAGACTCCCTTCAGGTCAACGACCAACTGTGCCAAAGCCACCTATCATCCCACGAATCGGGTGCCGCACCGCGTCGGCCCTCTGGCGATGGCGGTGATGCGCTCCTACTTTTCGAGGACTTCGGCCAGCATGCGGTCGACGCCGACCCGCCAATCGGGCAGGCACAGATCGAACGCCGTCTGCAGCTTGCGTGTGTCCAGGCGCGAGTTCAGCGGTCGCGGCGCGGGCAGGGGGTAGGCGCTGCTCGGCACCGCCTCGATGGCCGACGGGGCGACGCGGATGCTCTCGCCCGCCTGGCGGGCGAAATCGACGACGTGTCGCGCGTAGCCGTGCCAGCTGGTCTCGCCAGCCGCCGCGAGATGATAGAGTCCGGCCAGCTGCGGCTGTCGCCGGACGCTGCGCAGCGCCTGTGCGGTGACGTCGGCGAGCAGTTCGGCGCCGGTCGGCGCGCCTATCTGGTCGGCGATGACCTGCAGCCGGTCGCGTTCGCCGGCCAGGCGCAGCATGGTGCGGGCAAAGTTGTTGCCGCGCGCGGCGTAGACCCAGCTGGTGCGAAAGATCAGGTGTTTGCCGCAAGCGGCGACCGCCTGTTCGCCGGCGAGCTTGCTTTGTCCGTAAACGCTCAGTGGGGCGGTTGCGTCGTTTTCCTGCCAGGGCCTCTCGCCGCTGCCGTCAAAGACGTAGTCGGTCGAGTAGTGCACCAGCCAGGCGCCGAGGCGGCTGGCTTCCTCGGCGAGCACGCCGGGCGCCAGCGCGTTGAGCGTTCGGGCCAGCGCGGGTTCCGCTTCGGCCTTGTCCACCGCCGTGTGCGCGGCGGCATTGACGATGACGTCCGGAGCGACTGCGCGCACGCAGGCCGCCAGGCCGTCGAGCCTGGTCAAATCGCCGCACAGCTGACCATCACCTTCGCGATCGAGGGCGACGATCGTCCCGAGCGGCGCCAGGCTGCGCTGCAATTCCCAGCCGACCTGTCCGCGCTTGCCAAAGAGCAGGATTCTCATTTCTCGCGTTCGCCGTAATTCTTTTCGACCCAGTCGCGGTAGCTTCCGGACTGTACGTTGTGCACCCATTTCTGGTTTTCAAGGTACCAGAGCACGGTCTTGCGAATGCCGGTGGCGAAGGTTTCCGCCGGCTTCCAGCCGAGCTCGTTTTCGATCTTGCGCGCGTCGATGGCGTAGCGGCGGTCGTGACCCGGGCGGTCGGCGACCGTGGTGATCTGTTCGCGATAGGGCCGGCCGTCAGCGCGCGGATGAAGTTCGTCGAGCAGTTGGCAGACGGTGTGCACGATGTCGAGGTTGGGTTGCTCGTTCCAGCCGCCGACGTTGTAGGTTTCGCCCGGGCGACCCGCTTCGAGCACGCGGCGGATGGCCGTGCAGTGATCCTTGACGTACAGCCAGTCGCGGATCTGCTGGCCGTCGCCATAAACCGGCAGGGCTTTTCCGGCGAGGGCGTTGACGATCATCAGCGGGATCAGCTTTTCCGGGAAATGGTAGGGACCGTAGTTGTTCGAGCAGTTGGTGGTCAGCACCGGCAGCCCGTAGGTGTGGTGGTAGGCGCGCACGAGATGGTCGCTGGCCGCCTTGCTTGCCGAGTACGGGCTGTTCGGCTCGTAGGCGTGCGTCTCGCTGAAAGCCGCTTCGTCGCTGCGCAATGAGCCATAGACTTCGTCGGTCGACACGTGCAGGAAGCGGAAGCCCTGCCTGGCCGGGTCGGCCAGTGTGCCCCAATAGGCGCGCGTCGCTTCGAGAAGGTGGAAGCTGCCGACGATGTTGGTCTGGATGAAGTCCTCGGGACCATGGATCGAGCGATCGACGTGTGACTCGGCGGCGAAGTTCACGATCGCGCGCGGCTGGTATTGCGCCAGGAGGCTGGCGGTGAGCTGGCTGTCGCCGATGTCACCGTGCACGAAGATGTGCCGCGGGTCGCCGGCCAGCGTCGCGAGGTTCTCGCGATTGCCGGCGTAGGTGAGCTTGTCGAGGTTGATCAGCGCCTCGTCGCTTTGTGCCAGCCAGTCGAGGACGAAGTTTGCGCCGATGAAGCCGGCGCCGCCGGTGACCAGAATCATGTACAGGTCCTTTCAGAGGGAGGGAGAATGGACGGGAGGAGCGGTGTCGGCGCAGTCGGGCGCCGGCAGCGGGTACAGCCCGGCCAGCCGGGACGCGCGGCCTACCGCTTTCGCGTCAGCGACCGTAGCTGTCCTGCAGACGGACGATGTCATCCTCGCCGAGATAGCTGCCGGACTGGACCTCGATCATCTCGAGGTCGATCTTGCCCGGGTTTTCCAGGCGATGGACGACGCCGAGCGGGATATAGGTCGATTGGTTTTCGGACAGCAACAGGGTTTCGTCGCCGCGCACGATCAGCGCCGTTCCCTTGACGACCACCCAGTGCTCGGCACGGTGATGATGCTTCTGCAGACTGAGGCTGGCGCCGGCTTTCACCAGGATACGCTTGACCTGATAGCGCGGCGCATGCGCCAGCCCTTCGTAGCTGCCCCAGGGGCGGTGAACGATGTGCCTGAGTTCGGTTTCGCTGCGCGCCGAGCGCTTCAGCTCCTCGACCACCGCCTTGACTTCCTGCGCTTTCGACTTGTCGGCGACGAGTACGGCGTCCGGCGTGGCGACGACGATCAGTTCGCTGACCCCGACGGTGGCCAGCAACTGTCCTTCGGAGAGGAGAATCGAATTGCGGGTGTCGATACTCAGCACGTCACCGCGCTGGGTGTTGCCGTTGTCGTCGGCCTGGCCCAGCGCCGCCATTGCGTCCCAGGCGCCGATGTCGTTCCAGCCGACATCGAGTGGAATGACGACGCCACGGTCGGTCTTTTCCATCACCGCGTAGTCGATCGACTTCGACGGACTGGCGACGAAAGCGGCGTGATCGAGGCGCACGAAGTCGAGGTCGCAGCGGTCGCTGGCGACAGCCGCCGTGACACACTCGCGGATTTGCGGCGCGTAGCGCTCGAGGGCGTCGAGGTAGGTGTCGGCGCGGAAGAGGAACATGCCGCTGTTCCAGAAGTAGTCGCCGGAATCGAGGTAGCGCTGCGCGGTTTCGCCGTCGGGCTTCTCGACGAAGCGATCGAGCGCATAGCCGCCGGCCACGGCCTCGCCGCGACGGATGTAGCCGTAACCTGTTTCGGCACGGTCAGGGACGACGCCAAAAGTGACCAGCGCGCCAGCGTCGGCGTGTGGAATCGCTGCCCTGACCGCCTCCTGAAAGGCGGCCACGTTGGCGATGACATGGTCCGAGGGCAGCACCAGGAGCAGTGGCGGGTCCTGCTGCGTGCCGCTACCGATGGCGTGCACGGCGGCCGCGGCGACGGCCGGTGCGGTGTTGCGGGCGGCCGGTTCGAGGAGGATGTCGGCCTTCTGGCCGATCTCGAAGAACTGCTCGGCGACCAGGAAGCGATGGTTCTCGTTGGCGACGGCAATCGCGCCGCCGAGTCCGGCGATACCGTCGAGGCGGCGCACGGTGTTCTGCAGCAGCGAGAAGTCGTCGACCAGGCGGAGAAACTGCTTCGGGTAGTGCGTTCGTGACAGCGGCCACAGACGGGTTCCCGAGCCTCCACAGAGGATTACCGGGCGGATCACAGAGGTGTTCATTTTCAGCGTCTCCAATTGCTGCAGGCTTGTCGCCGAGGGATTCGGGAGGCGGCATTATAGCGCTGCCGCGTTTTGCCCCTCGCAGGCGGTGGCGAGGAGTGTATGGCGAGCGCCGGCAAGCGCTGGCCGACAGGGGCGGCCGGCGAGGCGGCTGGCGGCGTGCGCCATCTTCTATAATGCGCTCTTCCCGCTTGCCGCCCCTCTTCTCCTGAACTGGCCCACCGATGCGCATCCTATTGGTAAAAACCTCGTCGCTCGGTGATGTAATCCACAACTTGCCAGTCGTCAGTGATCTGCGCCATAGCTTCCCCGACGCGTCGATCGACTGGTGCGTCGAGGAAGCGTTCGCCGACATTGCGCGGCTGCATCCGGCGGTCGACGAGGTCATCCCGGTGGCCATCAGGCGCTGGCGAAAGAACCTCGCGCGGCTGGCGACCTGGCGCGACGTGCGCGCTTTTCGCGCCCGCATCGCTTCCCGGGCTTACGACGCCGTACTCGACACCCAAGGCTTGCTGAAAAGCGCGCTGATTGCGCGCCAGGCAAGCGGCAGGCACTACGGCTACGCCGCCGAATCGGCGCGTGAGCCGCTTGCAGCGCGCTTCTACGATGAAACCTTTGTCATCCCGCGCAACGTGCACGCGGTCGAACGCAACCGCTGGCTGGCCGCAGCCGCTTTCGACTATCCGGTCGACCTGGTGCTCGACTACGGTATTTCGGCACCGGCCATCGACGGCGCTGGTCCTGCGCGGGGTCGGGCGGTCATCCTGCTGACGGCGACCAGTCGCGACGACAAGCTGTGGGACGAGGCGAACTGGTGCGTGCTTGGTCGCGCCTTGCTGGAGCACGGGCTGACGCCGGTTTTTCCGGCCGGCAGTGCGCTCGAGCGGCAGCGGGCCGAGCGTATCGCCGCCGCCCTGGACGGGGCCATCGTGCCGCCGCCCCTGTCGCTGCCGCAGGTCGCCGCCCTGATCGCGCGGGCAGCCCTGACGATCGGTGTCGATACCGGCCTGGCGCACCTTGCGGCTGCCTTGGGCGTGCCGGTGATTGCCCTCTACGTCGCTACCGATCCGGCCTTGACCGGCGTCTACGGCAGCGGTTTCGTGCGCAACCTCGGTCGTAGCGGCGCGCCGCCGTCGGCCGCCGAGGTGCTGAGGGTCGCCGAGCAGGCGCTGCGTTGATGGCGCGTCTGGCCCTTCTCGCCTATTCGCTGCTCTTCTACCTTGCGCTGCCGCTGGTCTGGCTGCGGCTGCTCTGGCGCGCCCGCCGCCAGCCGGCGTATGTGCAGCATCTTGGCGAGCGCCATGGCTTCTATCCGCCGCTGGCGGCCCGGCAGCGGCCGCTGCTCTGGCTGCACGCCGTTTCGGTGGGTGAGACGCGCGCCGCCGCACCGCTGATCGACGCGCTGCTGGCTGCCTATCCGGACCATGACCTGCTGCTCACCCATATGACGCCGACCGGCCGGGAAACCGGCAGCGAGTTGCTGGCGACACATCCCGGGCGGCTGCAACAGGCCTACCTGCCGTACGACTTGCCGGACGCCTGCGGGCGCTTTCTCGATCATTTCCGGCCGCGCGTCGGGCTGCTGATGGAAACCGAGCTGTGGCCAAACCTGATCGACGCGGCGCGCCGGCGGCGCGTGCCGATGGCGCTGATCAACGCGCGCTTATCGGCGCGCTCCTTGCGCGGCTACCAGCGGCTGAGCCGCCTGATCGGACCGACGCTGGCGTCGCTGAGTGCGGTCGCCGCGCAAACGAAGGCCGACGGCGAACGCCTGCAGCACCTGGGTGCTCGCCAGCCGAGCGTCAGCGGAAATCTGAAATTCGACGTCACGCCGCCGGCGGACAAGCTGCAGCTTGGCGCGCAGTGGCGGCAGGCAGTCGGCCAGCGGCCGGTGTGGTTGTTGGCCAGCAGCCGCGAAGGGGAGGAAGCGCTGCTCCTCGACGCCCTGGCAGCAGTGGGCGTTGCCGACCTCTTGCTGGTCGTCGTCCCTCGTCACCCGCAGCGTTTTGCCGAGGTCGCCGCGCTGCTTGCCGCCCGCAAACTGGCTTTCCGCCGGCGAAGCTCAGCACAGCTGCCAGGCAGCGAGACCCGCGTCTGGCTGGGCGACAGCATGGGTGAAATGGCCGCCTACTACGCCCTGGCGGATCTGGCCCTGATGGGCGGGACGGTGCTGCCGTTTGGCGGACAGAACCTGATCGAGGCGGCGGCCTGTGGCTGTCCGCTGCTCTTGGGTCCGCACAGCTTCAACTTCGCCCAGGCCAGTGACGATGCCGTGGCCTGCGGCGCCGCGCGGCGAATCGTCGACGCCGGCCAGGCGGCGCTGGTGGCCGGCGAACTCTTTGCCCAGCCGGAGGAGCTGCTGACCATGCGCGCCGCGGCGACGGCGTTCAGTCAGGCGCATCGCGGCGCCACGGC
>Ga0078784_16_pt68 | contig 19077 bp, 18 predicted proteins | sample CanAccphospTypeI_FD_67364 | JGI IMG/M metagenome (GOLD analysis project Ga0078784, IMG submission 67364) | Unknown Accumulibacter genome from EPBR bioreactor metagenome | reverse complement strand
GCCGCCGCGCGCGGGCCGATGCCTTCCCCGTCGGCCGCGCCGGCGCCATGCTTGAGCAATAACTGCTGCAGTTGCTGGCCGTCGATCGGCTTGGCCAGATAATCGTCCATGCCGGCGGCGAGGCAGCTTTCCCGGTCACCGTGCATGGCGTTGGCGGTCATCGCGACGATCGGCTGTCGCCGCTTGCCAGCGGCCATTTCGGCCGCGCGGATCCGGCGCGTTGCTTCGAGCCCGTCCATGATCGGCATCATCATGTCCATCAGCACGACGTCGAAGCTTTCGCCACGCAGCCGATCAACGGCGGCCTGGCCGTCCTCCACCAGTGTGACGCGGTGACCCCGGCGTTCGAGCAGCCTGATCGCCAGTTGCTGGTTGATGGCGTTGTCTTCGACGAGCAAAACGGCCAGCGACGGTCCTGCAGCAGGCGGCGCCTGCTCGTCCGCGCGCGCTGCGGTCGCCGTCGAGCGCTTGTCGAAGGCGCGAGCGAGCGCGTGCAGGAGCTCGTCGCCGGTCAGCGGTTTGCCCAGCTGGCCGGCGATTCCGAGGCGCCGGCAACGCTCGCTGTCGCCTTGCCAGGGGGCTGCGGAGACGATCAACAGGAGCATCGACTCGCCGCCGGGGAGTGCGCGCAGCCGTCCGGCGAGCGCGTACGCGTCGCCGTCGCGAAGATCGGCGTCGAGCAGCGCCAGGTCGACCGAGTCTGGCGCTGTCGCAAGCCGCGCCACGGCTGCCGCGCCGGATTCGACGGCGCTCACCGCCGCCCCGGCGGCTTGCAGCGTGCGTGTCACGACGGCGCGACTGAGCGGCTGCGGGTCGACGATGAGAATGCGTCTGTCGGTCAGCTGCGGAAGTGGCGCTGGCTGCTCGAGTCCGTCGACGCCGCAGCGGATCGTGAAATGGAAAGTGCTGCCACGACCGACCTGGCTTTCGACCCAGATGCGCCCGCCGAGAAGCTCGGCCAGGCGCGCCGATATGCTCAGTCCGAGACCGGTGCCGCCGTACTTGCGGGTGACCGACCCGTCGGCCTGCGCGAAGGGGTCGAAAATCGTCGCCAGTTTTTCTTCGGGAATACCGATGCCACTGTCGGCCACCGCGAAGTGCAGATCCAGCTCGCCATCAGCGTGTCGATCTGCGCTTTCCAGGCGCAGCAGCACCTCCCCGCGGGGGGTGAATTTGATCGCGTTACCGACCAGGTTGAGCAACACCTGGCGCAGGCGACCGGCGTCGCCGAGCACCAGTCGCGGCACCGTGGGGGCGATGTCGCAGATCAGCGCCAGTTCCTTGTCGTGCGCGCGCAGCGCGAGAGACTTGAGTGCCTCGCCAACGCTGCGCCAGAGATCGAAGGCGCAGTGCTCGGCGACCAGCTTGCCGGCCTCGATCTTGGAGAAGTCGAGGATGTCGTTGATGATCGTCAGCAGCGCGTCGGACGAGTCCTTGACGATCTGCATGCAGGTGCGCTGTTCATCGCTGAGCTCGCCGTCGAGGAGGAGATGGGTCATGCCGATGACGCCGTTCATGGGCGTTCGTATCTCGTGGCTCATGTTGGCCAGAAACTCGGACTTGGCGCGGTTGGCGGCTTCCGCGCCTTCCTTGGCGCGGCGCAACTCCTCGGATGCGTTCTTGGCGGCTGAAATATCGGCCAGGTAACCGTTCCACAGCATGCCGCCGCTGGCCGTCGGCGTTCCCTGCGCTTCGCCGTGTACCCAGACGCTGCCGCCGTGCTGGCGATGAACGAGGCGAAAGTCGACCGACCAGCGCGACTGACCGGCGGGCGTTGTGGCCATCGACGTCTCGACCCGTTGCCGGTCGTCGGCATGCACCAGCGCAAACAGGGTGTCCGCGCTGGCCATCGCTTCTTCGGCCGGGACGCCGCAGATCTGCTCGATGGCGCGGCTGAAGAAGTGGAAGACGTGCGCGCTGCGCGAGCGCTGGTACTGATAGACGGCCACCGGGATGTTGTCGGTCACTTCGCGCAGGCGCGCATCGCTCTCCTTGAGCAGGCTGACGTCCTGCCAGATGCCGGTGAAGATCGGCGCTCCGTCCGCCGCCGGCGGCTCGGGCGCCGGGTTGATCTCGCCACGAATCCAGCGCAGCGCGCCGTTGGGCAGGCGAATCCGGTACTCGCCCTGCCAGGCCTCACGGCGCGCCGCCGCGCCGCGGATTCCATGCTCGACGCGTTGCACGTCGGCGTCTATGACCTGTCGCGTGGCGAGATCGGAATCGGCGAGCAGGGCGCTGCGCTCCAGTCCGCGGATTTCGTGCAGGCGCTCGCTGAGAAAGGTATAGCGAATCCGCGCCGGACCAATCTCGCACTGGAAGACCACGGCCGGGACGCTGTTGGTGATCTGACGCAGGCGCGACTCGGCGCTCGATATCGCCGCCTCCTGTGCCTTGCGCTCGGTGATGTCGACGATCGCGCCAAGCAGGCCGGCGATGCTGCCGTCGGCCTTGGTCAGGGTCGCCCGGTGGAAGATCGTGTCGCGCCGGCTGCCATCGGGCAACTCGACCTGCGCCTCGTAGACCTGCTGGCCGACTGCTTGCAGGAGCTGGCGATCCTTTTCCGCGTGCGCTTGCGAGAGTTCGGCCGGGAGGAGGTGGTGCACGGTTCTCCCGCTCCACTCGTCGCGCGCAATGCCGAAGAACTCGGCGAACGCGCGGTTGAGGTGCTGATAATGCCCGCCGGTGTCGGTGAGGTAGATCGGTAAGGGCACCACCTCGAACAGTTCCTGCACCAGGTGCAGCTGCTCCTGCAACTGCTCCAGCGCCAGCCGTCTTTCGGTGACGTCGTTGAGCGTTCCGGCGCAGCCGGTGAAGTTGCCGGCGGCGTCGAATTCGGCGCGGGCGAAGACTTCCAGCCAGCGATCGTCACCGTGGCGCGTCCGGTAACGCGCTTCCTCGCGGACAAAGTCGATTTTCCCCTGCGCCAGTGCCGCAAAGCGCGCCGTCGCGTAGGCGCGGTTTTCGCTCGGTACGCTCGCCAGCGACTGGCGGCCGACGCTTTCGTCGACCGCGTAGCCGGTGATTTCGCGCCACGCCGGATTGAGGTAGGTCCAGAAACCATCGGCGTCGGTTCTGAAGATCACTTCCTTGAGGCTTTCGACGACCGAACGGAAGCGCCTTTCGCTCTCGGCGAGTTGCGCTTCGACGCGCTCGCGCTGGCGCACCAGATCGGCCATCAGCGCCGACAGCGATTCAAGATCGTCGCCTTCCGCCGGCAGCAGTCCGCGGTCGTCGCCACGCAGCAGGCCGGCGGCGGTGCTGCGCAAGGAGTGGATGGCGCGCGCGCGACTGGCGAGGTCGTCACGCAAGCGGTCATTCGCCTGCAGTAGTTCGTTCGAGCTCAGGTCGAGGCTGCGCATACGCAGGGCCAGGTCCCGCTCGTTCTGCTCGTAGGCACGGTCAACCTGCGCCAGAAAGCTGTCCAGCCCGTTGAGCAGGAGCGCAGCCTGGGGCGAGACGGCGCCACTCGCGGCCAGTTGCCGGAGTTCGTCAAGGACCGGCGCTGCGCCCTCCCCGTCGACTGCGAGGACACGCCGTATTTGCCGGTTAAGAAGTTTGTGCATGCCAGGGGGCGAGTGGGTAGGAGCTGGAGATGTGGAGAGGGGCAGGCGCTTGGCGAGAAACTTGGCCGGGCAGCCGTCAGTCCTCACCGATCCAGGTGACGGTCATCGTCTGATTGTGCAGCCGACACGCACCGCTTGGGGCAAGCGGGCCGATTTCGCCGTAGGAATAGAAACCGGCGAGCAGCGTCTGCGGGCCGAGCACATTGCCGACCGCTTCGACCTCCTCATCCACGCGCCCGCCCATGACCAGCTTGCGGCCGACACAGCTGACCAGCAGGGCCAGTCCCTGCGCGTGCGCGGGGATGCTCGCCTGCACTGCTTCGGCGGCGGCTTCGGCGCCGCCGACCAGGGCGTCGGTGCTGGCGTGCATCAGCTTCAGGTAGCCATGCGGATCGATCTCGCCGGCCAGCGTCAGGCTGCCGTCGCGCTCATCGACGCCGAGGATGGTGCGGATGAGACCGGTCTCGCGGTGGTCGCTGCCGAGCATCGCAAACGGGAAGAGCAGGCCTGACGCGGGCAGGCCGCTGGCGTGCTCGCCGAGGTAGCGCTTGTAGACGTCCAGAGCAGGCTCGCCGTCGAGTTCATGGAGCAGGTTATCCGCGCTACGGGTCACCTTGCGCGCCGGCCCGAACGGCGACCAGCCGCCGAAGGAGCCGTGTGCGAAGCGCAGCGCCGGGCCGTAGAAGCCAAGGGCGACGACGCCGTCGCTACTGATGCCGCTGTCGTCGAGCACCCAGGTCTCGCGAAAAGCATCGCCGTCGCCGGCCAGGCCACCGGCAACCGGCAGCTCGCTGCTCAGGACTTCGCCAATCCCGAGCAGCAGGGCGCTGCCATTGATGCATACGCCCTGAGCGAAGACCAGGACCGCGCGCAAGCCCTCCGGTGGCAGCTGTGTGGCCAGCCGCCGGCCGGCAGCCAGCGAGTCGTTCATCCCGCTCAGTCGGGTCGATGCCTGCACGAGCTGAGTGCTGGCGAAGCGTATGGCAGTCAGCACGCAGCTTTCGTCGCTGACTCCGTCAGCCGAGATCTCCCCGGCCGTCGAGCAGCCGATCCGCCTGGCCGCAGGAAATGTCGCCGCCAGTGGCGCGGCCACGGCGCTGAGCAGGTGGCTGGCGCCGAAGGCGAGCAGCAGATCGGGCTGCAGGCGCGTCAGCGGGGCCAACTTGTCGTTGATGTTCGTCGCATCGCGCAGGACGAGCTGAGCAATCTGCATGGGCAACACTCCCTGGTTTGCTTTCCGAGGCGCAGCAATCAGCCGTGCAGAATACTGTGCGCGGGCTTGCTGGGCAAGGCAGTACAGCCTGTCGACTGGCGGGCAAGGATGTCGCCGCTTATTCGCCAGAGACCTGTCGCGGCTTGCGCGGTGCGCCGACCATCAGCCGATCATAGACGGCGTTCGGCAGTAGCCGCAGAACGCGGGCGACGACGCCCATCTGCCAGGGAACGACGACGTAGCTGCGGCCCTGGTCGATGGCCCGCGCAAAGCGCGCTGCGGCGGCGTCGGCGGCCATCAGGAAGGGCATCGGGAAGGGGTTGGCTGCGGTCATCGGCGTCCTGATGTAGCCGGGACAGAGGGTCACCACCTTGATCCCGGAAGGGCGTAGTTCGACACGCAGGCTTTCGAGATAGGTGATCACCGCCGCTTTCGACGCGCTGTACGCCTCCGAACCGGGCAGGCCGCGAATTCCGGCCACCGACGCGATACCGACCAGCCGTCCGCGACCGGCGCGACGCATGTTGCCGATGAACGGCGAGAAGGTCGCCGCCATGCCGAAAAAGTTGGTGTCCATGACCCGGCGGATGGCGTCCAGGTCTTCTGCGTGTTCGCTGAGCGTGCCCATCGAGATGCCGGCGTTGGCGACGACGATATCGGGAACGCCGAGACGGGCCATGAAGTCGTCGCCGGCGGCGCGCAAGGCAGCCGCGTCGGTGACGTCAAGCGGGTAGCAATGCACCTGCCCCGGCCAGCGTGCGGCCAGCTGCTCAAGGGCTTCCGCGCGGCGCGCGCAAAGGCCGAGCTGCGCGCCCCGCGCGGCGTAGTACTCGGCCAGTGCCTGGCCGATTCCCGACGAGGCGCCGGTAATGAACAGCTTGCTGACCGGTGGAGCTGGCGCTGAGCCGAGGGCGCTCATCGCGCCGGATGGCTCACTTTTTCTGCTGCTCGCCACGCGCCTTGGCGATCACCTGGTCGGTCAATGCCAGCAGGTCGCCGTAGCCCTTGAGATCCTTGCCGGCAACGAGATACCTGCCGGCGACGGCGAGTGCCGGAACGCCCTGGATCTTGTAGGCCTGTGCCATCTGATCGGCACGCTTGGCCTGGCTGAGAACCCCGAACGAGTTGTAGGCAGCGGTGAACTTCTTGCCATCGACACCCTGCGCAGTCACCCAGGCGATGATGCTCTTGTCGTCAAAGAGGCGCTTGTTTTCCTGGTGCAGGGCACGGAATACGGCACCGTCGAGCTTGGCCAACTCGCCGCTTGCCTCCAGCGCGTAATAGAGCCTGGCCAGGCTGGCCCACTGCGGGCGTCCAAAGGAGACCGGGACCCGCTTGAAGACCACGTCGCTCGGCAGGGCCTCGGCCCACCTGCTGACCAGGGGTGAAAGTCCGCGCAATGCGGGCAGCCGTAGGAGAAGAACTCGAGCACTTCGATCTTGGCCGGATTGTCGCTGATCTGCGCCGGGACTATGGCCACGTAATCGCGATCGGCCACCAGTTCGGCGCGGGCGGGCAGGGCCATGGCCAGCAGCGCCAGGGTGATCGCGGCAAACCATCCACTGATGCGTCCTTGCATTGTTTGTTTCTCCTTGTAGGCGGGGTGAGAGTGTGGAAGCGTCAGCGCGCCAGGGGTCTTGACTCAGTCCTTCTTGACGACGCGGGCGTCGATACCTTGCCTGGCCAACTCACCGCGCAGAATATTCACTTCGTCCATGCGCGGGTACGGCCCGAGGCGAACGCGGTACCACACCTTGTCCTGCAGCATGACCTGTTGAATGCGCGCTTCCACCCCCATTAACGCCAGCCGCGCCTTCTGGTTGTCCGCTTCAGCGACACTCTGGAACGAGCCGGCTTGCAGATAGATGGGTTTCTTGAGCAAGGGGTCCGCCTCGGGTTTCTTGTCTTCCGCCTTGCGCTCCTCGGCCTTGCGCTCCTCGGCCTTGCGCTCCTCGGCCTTCTTGTCTTCCGCCGGCCGGACGTCCAGCGGCTTGATTTCGAGGGGTTTTCCGTCCAGGGGCGGGCTGGTCGCGGGAATGCTGGCCGTTGGACCGGGAACGCGCTGCGTCGGGTCGGGAATCGCTTCGGCGTTACCGGGCAGAATCTTGTAGAAGTCAAAGCGCGGTTTTTCGGGCGCCGTCGAGTCGCCAGGCTTGCCCGGCAGCGCGACCGGCGCCGGGGCCAGCGCCGGCATATCGGGCGTCGGTTCCGGGCGTGGCGCGTCGGTGACCGGCGGTGGCAGCTTCGGTTGCTGGCCGGTCGTGGTGAAGGGCAGGGGCACCTTGTTGACGTACCAGACCACGCCAGCGACAGCGATGACGCCAACGACCAGGCCAATGAACAATCCAAGCAGGGTGCCGCCTCCCGACTTCCTCTGCGGCGGTGTCTTGCGGGGTTTCATGTCACGACTCATGCCAGTCCTTTGTTTCTCTGATTACATCGATTCCGGGCAGCTGACGCCGAGAATCGCCATGCCGTTGCGAATCACCTGGCGGACCGCAGCCGCGAGCGCGAGGCGGGCATCGCGCAGCGCCGGCTCGTCGACCAGCATTCGCTCGGCGTTGTAGTAGCTGTGAAATTCGCCGGCCAGATCCTTGAGATAGAAAGCGATCAGGTGTGGTGCCAGCTCACCGGCGGCGGTCTCGACGGTCTCCGGAAATTGGCCCAGGCGGGCGGCCAGGGCCAGCTCGTGCGGACCGTCGAGGTGGCCAAGGTCGGCGCCGGCGAGCGTTTCCGGATCGCCTCCCCAGAGGGCCAGCAGCGAGCAGACGCGGGCGTGTGCGTACTGAATGTAGTAGACCGGGTTCTCGTTCGACTGGCTCTTGGCGAGGTCAAGGTCGAAATCGAGGTGCTGGTCAGACTTGCGCAGAACGTAGAAGAAGCGGCAGGCGTCGTTGCCGACATCTTCGCGTAGCGTGCGCAGCGTCACGAACTCGCCGGAACGGGTGGACATCTGCGCCTTGCGGCCCGAGCGATAGAGTATCGCAAACTGGACGAGCGCCACATCGAGCCGCTGTGCATCGAGCCCGAGCGCAGCGACGGCGCCCTTGACGCGCGCGATGTAGCCGTGATGGTCGGCCCCCCAGACGTTGATGATCCGCTGGAAACCACGCTCGTACTTGTTGACGTGATAGGCGATATCCGACGCGAAGTAGGTGTACTGGCCGTTCTCGCGCTGCACGACGCGATCCTTCTCGTCGCCGAAAGCGGTCGACCGGAACCAGCGTGCGCCGTTCTGGCGGTAGAGATGGCCGGCCCTGTCGAGTTGCTCGACGCAGCGCGCCACCAGGCCGGTCTCGAAGAGCGATTGTTCGGAGAACCAGACGTCGAAATGCACGCCGGATTCCTCGAGGTCGCTGCGACAGTCGGCGAGCTGTTCGGTGAGGACGTGGTCGTGCACGTATTTCCAGTCGCCAGCGAGCAGGTGCTTGGCATTGGCGATCAGCGCGTCGAGATGCGCCTCGCGCTGCTGCGCCGCTTCGGCGTCGGTGCGCTCCGCGTCGGGCAGGCCGGGAGTGCCGGCGATGGCGCTGGCCGCCGGACGCAGGAAGCGCGGGCCGCGGGCCGCCAGCAACTGCCTCGCCATCTCCGTCACGTAGCTGCCCTTGTAGGCGTTGCTCGGGAAAACGATCGCCTCGTCGGTGTCGCTTTCCTCGCCGGCGAGTTCCAGATAGCGCAACCAGGTCGACAAGGCGAGAATGTCCATCTGCCGGCCGGCGTCATTGACGTAGTATTCGCTGGTCACGTCCCAGCCGGCGAAGGCGAGCAGCTTGCCGAGGCTGTCACCGTAGGCTGCGCCGCGGCCGTGGCCGACGTGCAGCGGCCCGGTCGGGTTCGCCGAAACGAATTCGACCAGCACTTTCTCCTTGCCTCCGGCCGACGAGCGGCCGAACGCCGGGCCGTCTTCGAGCGCGCTGCGCACCGCTTCGAGGCGGGCAGTAGGGTGCAGGTGAAAGTTGATGAAGCCGGCGCCGGCGATTTCGGCGCCGCTGAGCAGCGCTGACTTCGGCAGTTCGGCGAGCAGCAGCTCTGCCAGCTGGCGTGGATTGCGTTTCAGCGAACGCGCCAACTGCATTGCCAGGTTGCAGGAGAAATCGCCGTGCGTGGCCTGTTTTGGCCTTTCGATGTGGATTTCGCTGGTCGCAACTTCGGCCGGTGCAACGCTGCGCAGCGCGGCACGCATCAGCTCGGCAAGGTGATATTTAAGGTCTTGGCTCATCAGGGTGCGTCGGGTGATCGATTCTATCGAGCCGTCGATTATACGTTGCCAAGGCACGGCCAGCGACGATAGCCGGCGCGATGCAGCCCGTTTCTGTGTAAACTCGCTGCTTTGCCGACCACCGGGCGCCCCTCCGCCGTGCGACTTTTCCGCCTCGCCAAAATCCTCAGCATTTCCAGCCGCTTCGGCCTCGACGAGATGATTCTCGAACACGAGCCCAGTGGTCGCCTGGCTGCGCTGTCGCGCGCGCTGCACTTCTGGCGACGCTTCGACACGCCGTCGGCGGTTCGCCTGCGCCTGGCGCTGGAAGCGCTGGGGCCGATTTTCGTCAAGTTCGGACAGGTCCTGTCGACCCGCCGCGACCTGTTGCGGCCGGACATCGCCGACGAACTGGCCAAGTTGCAGGATCGCGTGCCGCCCTTCTCGTCCGAGCTGGCGCTGGCGCAGATCGAGGCCGCCTACGGCCGGCCGGCCAGCGAAGTTTTTGCCGAGTTCGACTCGACACCGGTCGCCAGTGCGTCGATTGCGCAGGTGCACTTCGCGCGCCTGCGCCCCGAAGACGGGGGCCACGAGGTGGCGGTCAAGGTCCTCCGTCCGGAAATGCGCAGCGTCATCGCCAACGATCTGGCCCTGCTCGATACCCTGGCCGGATTGCTCGAAAGCGTGTGGTCGGACGGCAAGCGGCTGAAGCCGCGCGAGGTCGTCGCCGAATTCGCCAAGTACCTTTACGACGAACTCGACCTGATGCGTGAAGCGGCCAACTGCTCGCAGCTGCGGCGCAATTTCCACGGCTCGCACCTGCTGCAGGTCCCCGAGGTGTACTGGGATCAGTGCACGACGACGGTGATGGTCATGGAGCGCATGCGTGGCATCCCGATCAGCCAGACCGGGGCGCTGATCGTCGCCGGCGTCGACCTGCCGGCCCTGTCGCGCGCGGGCGTCGAGATTTTCTTCACGCAGGTTTTCCGCGACGGTTTCTTTCACGCCGACATGCATCCGGGCAACATCTTCATCGCCACCGACCCGGCGCACCACGGCCGGTACATCGCACTCGACTTCGGCATCGTCGGGACGCTGACCGATTCCGACAAGAACTACCTGGCCCAGAACTTCCTGGCCTTCTTCCAGCGCGACTACAAGCGTGTTGCGACGGCGCATATCGAAGCCGGCTGGGCGCCGCCCGATACCCGCGCCGACGAGTTCGAGGCCGCCGTGCGCGCCGTCTGCGAACCGATCTTCGACCGCCCGCTGCACGAAATCTCGTTCGGCCGCGTGCTGCTGCGACTCTTCCAGACCTCGCGCCGCTTCAACGTCGAGATTCAACCGCAGCTGGTGATGCTGCAGAAAACCCTGCTCAACATCGAAGGCCTCGGTCGTCAGCTCGACCCCAATCTCGACCTCTGGAAAACCGCCAAGCCCTTCCTCGAGCGCTGGATGAACGAACAGGTGGGCCGGCGCGCCTTCCAGCGCGGCGTGCAGCAGGAAGCGCCCAACTGGGCGCGCATGCTGCCGCAGCTGCCGCGCCTGGTGCACCAGGCGCTGGCGCGGCCAGAGGCGCCAGATGTGGCGCCACAGCTGGCCAAGCTGGTGCGCACGCAGCGGCAGCAGAACCGCTTGCTGGCGGTCATCGTCGTGCTCCTGGCGGCGCTGCTGCTGAGCCAGTACTTCGCGCCGCACCTCGGCTGATCGTGTCCAGCGTGGTCGCTAGCGACGACGCGCGAGGTCTGCCCCTCAGCCCGCGTCTGCCAGCGGCCAGCGCAGGGAAGCGGTGAAGCCGCCGGCAGCGAGGTTCTCCAGCTGCACGTGCGCGTCGTGCAGTTCGGCAATGCGCTGCACGATGGCCAGACCGAGGCCGCTTCCTTCGCCGCGCGCATCGCCACCGCGATAGAAGCGTTCGACCAGTCGCGGCAGGTCTTCGCCGGCAACGCCGGGCCCGTCGTCGGCCACCCCCAGCGACAGGGCGTCGGCATGGCGGCAGGCGAAGACGGTGATCGTGCTGCCCGGCAGCGTATAGCGCAAGGCGTTATCGAGCAGATTGCGCAGGGCGATTTTCAGCAGCTCGGCGTCGCCCCTGACCAGCAGCGGCGAGTCGTCGGCCTGCAGGCGAACACGGCGCGCGGGCGACGCGCCAGTGCCCTCGCCGCATTCTGCAAACAGCTGTCGCGCCAGGGCGGCGAGGTCGATTTCCTGTCGGCTGGGAAGTCCGCCCAGGGGGTCGAGCCGGGCCAGGCGCAGGAGTTGTTCGAGGACCCGCGTGGCGCGGTCGCTGCTCGCCAGAATCTGCGTCAGGGCGTGCTGACGATCGTCGGCGTCCCTGCTCAGCTGGGCGACCTGCGCCTGAATCCTGACCGCTGCCAGCGGCGTCCGCAACTCGTGCGCGGCGTCGGCGGTAAAGCGCCTTTCGTTGTCCAGCGTGTCTTGCAGCCGGCCCAGAAGTCGGTTGAGGGCCAGCAGCAGCGGTTGCGCTTCGAGTGGGGCATCGACCGTGGCCAGTGGGCGGAGATTTTCCGGCGAGCGCGAAGCGACGTCGGCGGCGAGCTCGTCGAGAGGCTTCAGCCCGCGTCGTACCGAGAAGTAGAGCAGGACCAGCAGCAGCGGCGAAATCAGCGCCGTCGGCAGCACCGCCTGGCCGGCAACCTCGAGCGCGGCACGGTCGCGCAGGGCGATCGACTGGCCGACCTGAACGCGGTAGTCGGAGGGCTCGGCGCTCGCCGCCAGGGTCAGCATCCGCCAGGGAAGGCCGTCGTGTTCGATGACGCTATAGCCGGGTGTGCCGGACAGCGGTGCGTCGGGTGCGTGCGCCGAGCGCAGCAGCAGCGAGCCGTCGGCGCGGCCGATCTGGAACTCCAGCGGCGGCTCGTAGGCACTGCCGTGCTCGTTGCTGACCGTCGCCAGGCGCTTCGCCAGTTCGGCGAGATGGGCTTCGTTGTCGCTCACCAGCGCCAGCAGGAGTCTGGCCGATTGCGCCAGATGCCCGTCCATCATTTCTTCGGCCTCGTGCTGCGCCTGTCCGTAACTGAGCACGCCGCTGATGGCCAGGCCCAGCAGCGCGGCGACGCCGACGGTGGCGAGCAGGCGCCAGCGCAGCGAGTGCAGGCCGGTCTCCCGGCGCTCGTTGGCCATCAGCCTTCGTCGCTCAGTTGGTAGCCCATGCCGCGCACCGTGCGGATGAAGTCGGCGCCGAGTTTGCGGCGCAGATTGTGGATATGGACCTCGACCGTATTGCTGCCGGTCTCCTCGCCCCAGGCGTAGAGGCTTTCCTCGATCTGGCTGCGACTGCGGATGTGGTTCCTGTGGCGCAGCAGGTCCAACAGCAGCGCGTACTCGCGGGCCGAGAGAGCGATCGGCTGACCGTTTCGGGTGACCCGCTTGCTGGCCGGGTCGAGGAGTACTCCGGCGTGTGCCAGGGTCGGCGTCGCGGCGCCGCGCGCACGGCGAATCAGGGCGCGCAGCCGTGCCTGCAGTTCGGGGAGATCAAAAGGCTTGGTGAGGTAGTCGTCGGCGCCGCCGTCCAGGCCGGCGATCTTGTCGGCACTGGTGTCGCGCGCGGTGAGAATCAGTACCGGCAGCTGACTGCCGCGTCCGCGCAGTTCCCTGAGTACGGCCAGGCCGTCGCGCCTGGGCAGACCGAGATCGAGAACGCAGGCCTGATAGTCGTGGTCGAGCAGGGCCAGCCGCGCGGCGTCGCCGTCGTGAACCCAGTCGACCGCGTAGTCGGCGAGCTTGAGACCGGCACGGATGCCGTCGCCGAGCAGGGCGTCGTCTTCGACGAGCAGGATGCGCACTGGAGCGGTGTCCTTTCTTCGCGTTCCTCGGCGCCGCGCTCTGGCGCGGCTAGAGCGGGTAGCCGAAGCGTTTCAGGAGCTGCGCCGTTTCGCACAGCGGCAGACCCATCACGCCCGTGTAGCTGCCGGCGATATGCTCGATGAACATCGCCGCCCGCCCCTGGATGCCGTAGGCGCCGGCCTTGTCCATCGGTTCGCCGCTGGCCACGTAGCGTGCGATCTCGTCGTCGTCGAGTTCACGAAAACGCACCTCGCTGAGCGAGCAAAGCAGTTCGCTACGCCCGTCGAAGCTCACCGCGACGGCGGTCAGCACGCGGTGGGTGCGCCCGGAAAGGCGGCGCAGGATGCGTTGCGCGTCGTCCACGTCAAGCGGCTTGCCGATCAGTTCGCCGTCCATTTCGATGCTCGTGTCGGCGGCCAGCACCGGCTGCAGGAGCAGTCCGCGCCAGTTGACGATGCGCCAGCCGAGGCTGGCCTTGTTACGCGCGACGCGTTCGACGTAGGCCGCTGCTTCCTCGCCAGGCAGCGGCGTTTCGTCGAGTTCGGGGTCGCCGCGCTGTGCATCGCGGAAGGCGATGGTGTCGAAACCGACGCCGATCTGCGCCAGCAGCTCCCGTCGGCGCGGGCTGCGTGACGCCAGGTGAACGCGGCGGTGCTGTAGAGAGAATGACATCAGCCCTCCCGGTGATAGGGGTGATTGCGAACGACGCTGATGGCGCGATAGAGCTGTTCGCAGAGGAGCAGTCGAGCCAGTGCGTGTGGCAGCGTCAGACTCGACAGGCGGATGGTTTCGTCGGCCCGTTCCTTGATCTCGGCGTCGATGCCGTCGGCGCCGCCGATCACCAAAGCCGTCGCGCCGCCGCTGCGCATCCAGCCCTGCAGGCGTTCGGCAAGCTGCACGGTGGTCAGATCGGCACCGCGCTCGTCAAGGACGAGCAGCCGCGGGTAGCCGTTCAGCGCCGCCAGCAGGCGGGTCTTTTCGGCGGCCAACAGTTGCTCGCGGGTTTTCGAGCCGCGCGCTTCGGGCTTGATCTCGACGATCGCCAGCGGCAGTTCGCGCGGCATGCGCTTGACGTATTCGGCACAGCCTTGAGCGACCCAGGCGGGCGGCTTGTGGCCGACGGCGAGGATGGCCAGCTTCATTCCTTGCCTGCAGCCGCCTCTTTCGTTCCCGAAGTTGCCCGGCGCACCCGTTCCGGGCCTTTGCCACCCCACAGTTCCTCGAGCTTGTAGTAGCTGCGAATGGCCGGCTGCATGACGTGTACGACGATATCGCCGAGGTCGACGAGTACCCATTCGCCGGCTTCCTCGCCTTCGCAGGAGAGGACCTCAAAACCGCCCTCGCGGGCTTTTTCCTGGACGTTGCGGGCCAGCGCCTTGACCTGGCGGTTGGAGTCGCCGCAGGCGACGACGATGGCGTCGAAGAGCGAGGTCAGTCGCGTGGTGTTGATGACCTCGATGTCACGGCCCTTGATGTCTTCGAGCGCGTCGACGACGAGTTTTTCCAGCTGCACAGGTTTCATTGGCGAGTCAATACTCCGGGTAAAGGTTCTGGTTGCGAATGTAAGCGATGACTTCATCGGGGAGCAAATAGCGGGGACTGCTGCCGCGCGCCAGCAGCTGGCGAATCTGCGTTGCCGAAATGCCCAGCGGGGTCATTGCAAAGGTGGCGATGCAGCCGGCGGCCGCTTCGCGCAGATCGGCCGGCTGGGCGCAGAAGCGCTCACGATAGCAGGTGGCCAGTGCCGCCGGCAGGCTGGCGGCGTCGATCGGAAAGCCTGGGCGATGGGCGACACCGATGTGCGCCAGTTCCAGCAGCGACCGCCAGCGGTACCAGTTGGGCAGGGCGGCGAAGGCGTCCGCGCCGAGCAGCAGGAGCAGGGGGCGCTGGTGGCCAAACTGACTGGCCTGACGCAGGCGCTCGAGGGTGAGCACCGTGTAACTTGGCCCGTCGGTGTCGACTTCGCCCGCGTCGACGTCGAAGCTGGGGTTCCCGGCGGTGGCCAGGCGGACCATCGTCAGGCGCTGCCGCGCCGTCACCTCGGGGGCTTCGCGGAGCAGCGGCCGGCCGGCCGGAATCCAGCGCACGCCGGCCAGCTGGAGCTGGTCGGTGGCTTCTTCGGCGAGCCGCAGGTGGCCGAAATGGACCGGGTCGAAAGTGCCGCCAAATATTCCCAGTGGCCGCTCGCGCGGGTTCTCAGGCATCGCTTGCCGTGTCGCTGCTGACGAAGACGTCCCGGTAGCTGACGTAGAAGCTGGCGAATAGCGTTGGCGCGAGAATCAGGATCAACACCACGGTCAGCAGGACCGTGAGCAGCGCCGCACCGTCCGGCAGGAGGGCGGCGAGCGTGCCGAGGAGCAGCCCCGGGAGGACCGTTGCCGCGACGACGATGGCCAGCGAATAGACGAGGAAGGCGCGCCAGTTGCGGGCGCAGGCGACGAAGCTGAAGAACAGGGCCTTGCCCGGCGACAGCCCGTGCCAGCTGGCAAGAATCGGCGCATACCAGTAGGCCATGATCAGCGGGCAGAGCAGAATCAGCGCCACCTGCAGTGCCCGCATCAGTTCGCCACTGGCCAGCACCGCCTCGTCGGGCTTGTGGCCGGCGAGCATCAGGCGCATCAGCGCGCCGTCGTCGGCAAGGGACGAGACGGCGAGAATGCCGACCGTCGCCGCCAGGTAGATGGCGCCCAGGGTGATCAGCGCCCGCAGGTTCTTCTGAAACCCCGAGAACAGCGTTTGCGGGCCCAGCGGTCCGCCTTTGTCGATATTCCGGCAGGCGTTCATCAGACTGACCGAGAAGGCCGGGATGCACAGCGTGGTGACGACGGTGCCGATCATCGGGATGACATTCACGATGGCCATCAGCATCCAGTAGCTGACGACCAGGAAGGTCAGCATCAGGTGATTCTTCCGGAAAATCCGGAAGCCTTCGGTCAGCCAGCGCCAGCCGTGCGCGGTGTTGAGAGTCAGTGCTTGCATGTTGTAGTCAGCCCGTTCAGGCAGAGAGGAAAATGTCACGATAGGAAGCATACACGGAGCCGGCCAGGACCGGTCCAAGGACCAGGAATCCGAGACCAACGGGGAGGGTGGCGAAAAAGCACAGGACCATGACCAGCGGAGCATAGACCAGAAACACGAGGATGTTCTTGAGGCAGGCGTTAAAGCTGGCCTTGAGCGCATCGACCGGCGCCATGGCGTTGAAAACGACCAGCGCCGGGGCAAACCAGATGGCCATCACGATGGGTACCGAGAGCAGGAGCCACAGCAGGCCGGCGAGCGCGACGCCGCCGAAGGCGATACCGGCGGCAAGTGGGCTGTGCATGATCATTGCCCCGGCCATGCCGCTGCCGGCGAGCAGCATTGCCAGCACCGCCAGCGCCAGCATGGCGAGCATATACAGCACGCCCAGCGTCAGCAGCGCGGACGTGTGCTGCTGGAAACCGGCGAAGAGGTCGCTGATGGCCAGGTCTTGCTCATGTGCCAGCTTCTGGCACGCGATGAGCATGCCGGCAGCGAGGACCGGCGCCAGGAGGTGGGCGGCGAGTGGGCCGATCAGGGGGACGGTCGCCAGCCCAACATAAATGACGATGACAATGACCGTCATCGCCATCCACGCTCCGGGTCTGGCGATGAACATGGCCCAGCCTTGCTGCAGCCAGTTCAGCGCGCTGCCGGCGCCGACGCGGCGGCTGGCGCCGTTGAACTGCGGCGCGGGTATCGGGAAGGCCTGCATGCTTGTCGTGGGGGGGTCGGGAAAAGGATGCAGATGCTAGTCGCCCTGGGCGGGCGAGGCAAGCCAGGGAGCCTCGTCGCCGCTGGCAACACGCGCCTGCAGGATGCTGCGGTAGGCGTCCGGGTCACGCCGGGCGACCAGGTCGCCAGGGCGCGGCAGGTGATGATCGTGCAGGCGCGAGACCCAGAAGCGCAGCGCTGCGGCGCGCAGCAGCGTCGGCCACGCCGCCTGTTCCGCAGGCAACAGCGGTCGCCGGGCGTCGTAGGCGCCGAGCAGCGCCGCGCAGCGTTGGCCGTCGAGCGTTGCCTTGGCGGTGACGCAGCAGTCGTTGACGGTCACCGCCAGATCGAAGAGCAGATCGTCGACGCCGGAAAAATAGAAATCGAGCACGCCGCTGACGCGATCGCCCGAAAAGAGCACGTTGTCGCGAAAAAGATCGGCGTGGATCAGCCCTTGCGGGAGTTCGTCCGGGCGAGCCGCCTGTTGATGGCGCAGCTCGTCGTCGAGCAGGCGGGCGTCGTCTGCCGCCAGGAAGGGGGCGATTTCCTTTGCCGCGCGTGCGCACCAGTCGGTGTCGCGGTGATGCCGTTGCGGCGCCGGGAACGAGCGCGCGGCGAGGTGGAGCGCGGCGAGCATGGCGCCGACCGCGGCGCATTGCGCGAGGTTCGGCGCGCGTTCGGAGCGCCCGGCAAGCCGGCTGACGATGACGGCCGGCTTGCCGCCGAGCCAGGTCAGATACTCGTTGCGGCGGTTGGCGACGGGCGCCGGGCAGGGGATGGCGTGTGCCGCCAGATGGGCCATCAGCCGAATGTAGAACGGGGCCTGGTCGGGCGCCACTTCCTCGAAGATGGTCAGCACGTAGTCGCCAGTGCTGGTGCTCAGAAAGAAGTTGGAGTTCTGCACGCCTTCGGCGATCCCGGTCAGCGTTTCAAGGCTTCCCAGGGGGTAGGCGTCGAGCCAGGTGGCCACCTGCGTGGTCGTCAGCTGGGTGAATACCGACATGGCGTTCCCGCGAGCCGTGAAAAGTGGTGGTAGACGCTGCCGGCAGGCCCGGGCCTGCCAGCGCCGGTCACCCGTCGCGCGTCAGAAGGTGCCGATCACCCACTGCGGGACGCTGACATCGGCAGAGCCCATCGTCGTCTGGGTGAAGTTGCCGTCGCCGTTGCGGTCGATCAGATAGTAGGGAACGCCGTGTGCGGGGGTCACCTTGATCTTGAACAGCTTGCCGTTGATCCGGTGTTCCTCGATGGTGTCGCCTTCGCGTTTCTTGATCGTCACCTCGGGCTCGAAGCTGGCGTCGAGCGGCGCCATTTCGGGGGGCGGTGGCGGGACTGCCGGCAAGGGCTGCGCGCTGGCTTTGTCCTGCGCCAGTGCGGGCAGGGCGGCGAAGGTCAGGACGAGGGGTGTGCACAGTACGAAGAGCACGACGAGGGCGGTCTGGATGCGGCGCATGGGCATGTTTCCGAGTGATTGAGCCAACGGTGAGCATCATCGGCCAAAGTCGTGCTCAGTACAAGATTGGCAAGTCACCGGCGCTGATCGCGGTGGCCGCGCGGAAGTCTGCGATAATGCTTGCGGATTTGCCAGCACTTGATCGCCGGCCAGCGATTTGCCGCAGCCATCGCGCTGCGGAGAGCCGATTTTTCCTCGCTGCGCCTTGCTTCCCTTTCGCTTCGCTCTCTCGCCGCTGATGCCCACCCTGCTCCTGGTCGACGGATCGTCCTACCTTTACCGCGCCTTCCACGCCATGCCCGACCTGCGCACGACGCGCAGCGAGCCGACCGGTGCGCTGCACGGCGTGCTGAACATGCTGCGCCGACTGGAAAGCGACTACCAGGCCGCGGACGTCGCCTACAAGGCCTGTGTCTTCGACGCCAAGGGGCGGACCTTCCGCGACGACTGGTACCCGCAGTACAAGGCCAACCGGCCACCGATGCCCGACGACATGGCCTGCCAGATCGAGCCCCTGCATGCCGCCATCGCCGCGCTCGGCTGGCCGCTACTGAGCGTCGACGGGGTCGAGGCGGACGACGTCATCGGCACGCTGGCGCAGCAGGCGGCGGCGCAGGGCGTCGCCGTGGTGGTGTCGACCGGCGACAAGGATCTGGCGCAACTGGTCGGTCCGCATGTGCAGCTGGTCAACACGATGAGCAACGAGGTGCTCGACGAAGCCGGCGTGCTCGCCAAGTTCGGCGTTCCCGCCGAGCGCATCGTCGATTACCTGGCGCTGGTCGGCGATAGCGTCGACAACGTCCCCGGCGTCGACAAGGTCGGCGCCAAGACGGCGGTCAAGTGGCTCGGCCAGTACGGCTCGCTCGACGGCGTCATTGCCGCCGCGGCCGATATCGGTGGCGTTGTCGGCCAGAACCTGCGCCGCGCGCTCGACTTCCTGCCGCTGGCGCGGCGCCTGGTCACCGTTCGCTGCGACCTCGACCTGCCGTTGGCGCTGACTGACCTCGGGCCACGCCCGGTCGACCGGGAACGTCTGGCCGAGCTGTTTCGCCCGCTACGAAATGCGCTCCTGGTTGCGTGAGGTGCAGGAGGGGCCGGATGGCGGCGCGGC
>Ga0078784_16_pt82 | contig 19130 bp, 18 predicted proteins | sample CanAccphospTypeI_FD_67364 | JGI IMG/M metagenome (GOLD analysis project Ga0078784, IMG submission 67364) | Unknown Accumulibacter genome from EPBR bioreactor metagenome | reverse complement strand
GGGGTTGAAGTTCACGCCGCGCAGGATCAGGAGCAGAGCATTTCCCGGATGACACGACACGTGGGCGGGTTTCTCGGCCATCAAGGCGGCACAGGACACTTCGTCGAGTCCGCTTTCCTCGACCAGCCATTGCTTTGCCCCTTCGTCAGCGTAATCGAGATGCAGCCACAGAATGCCCTGGCCCGGTTCCCAACCGCCGATTCGATCCCAGTTCATCGGTGTTCCGGACCCTCCATCCAGAAGGTACGCAAAGACCAGGCCGCTCTTTTTCTTTCCCATGCTCTAAATCCAGTCATCTCGTTAATCGACAATCGCGGCGGGTCGGTCCCGGACCACGTCAGGTTTCCTGACTTCCTCGGGCAGGGAAAAGTTCGACCGTATGATGCGCGATACAACTATCGGCCGGGCATTCCCGACTTCTCGCAGCGCGCATCCCGGTACGGCCCGCCGGCCCGTTCCCAACCGGCGCCGGGAAGCGTCTGGGCGCAGAATACCTGACCATCAAGCTTGCTGCGCCAGAGATACCATGGCGCTGGCTCGGCAAGGACAGACGAGCACCACAGCAGGCATGGAAGCAAAATGCTAGAGCCGGTTCTCATGCCGCCTCGCGGGGCGATCGATCGACCGCGGGTGCCGCCGTCGGCAGGTCGCTGAGGGCGCGGCGTCAAGCGCCACCGGTCGAAGCTCCGTCGTCGCGAAGACCCTGCAGAGGTGCGCCGCCGACGACACGAAAAGCCACCGCCGCCTTGCCCTGACGCTTGACTTCGTACATCAGGGCATCGGCGGCGGCCAGGGCGTCGGTTGCCGACACGCCTGGCTCCAGAAAGCTGACCACGCCGATGCTGCACGTGATCTCCAGGGCGCTGGCCGAAAACGCCTCACGCAGCTCGCGGCCAAGATGCTCTACGATCCGCTGCGCGCCGTGCCCGTTGCTTCCCGGCAAGAGCAGGGCGAACTCGTCGCCACCCAGGCGTGCCGCGATATCGGTCTTGCGCAGCGCTTTCTTCACCGCCTGCCCGGTCGTGCGCAGAAGCCGATCGCCTTCGGCATGACCCAAGCTGTCGTTGACGGCCTTGAAATCGTCGAGGTCCAGGTACGCCAGCGTGAGCGGCGTGCTGCGCCGCTGCGCCATCGCCAGCTCGTGGTCGAGCCGATCCTCGAACGCCCGCCTGCTGCACAGGCCGGTCAGAACGTCGGTCCGCGCCAGGTGGCGTTGCTCGACGAGGCTGCCACGCAGCGCCATGAGCAGCGAACTGGTGACGAAGAAGAAACCAAAACGGATGAGCGCGTTCCAGACCGGGATCAGCGGATGCGAATACGGAAAGCCGCTGGCCAACTGAGTGCCGTACCAGAGCACGCAGCTGATCGACGCAATGCCGATGCCGGCGCGGCGTCCACCGTACCAGGTGGCCAGCGCCACCGGCCCCAGGTAGAAGAGCGACATCGATATCTCGTAACCGGTGAGGTAGTCCGCCACTCCGACAAGGAGCGCGCCAAGCAGTGACAGCGCGATGATTCGTGGGTCTCGAGCCGACGGAGGCGGCGATCGGCAGACGCGAGTATGGGCACAGTTGTCAGCGCGCGCGCAGGGAACGAGGACAGGCAGTGCCGCCATTTTCATCGCCGCCAGGCGCAACACCGTCCGAGGCAGGATCGCCAGCGATGGCAAAGAAGCTGCGCATGGCCCTACTGGCTGGCGACTGCCGCATCGTTCATGCGCCGCGTCGCGGGCTCCGTCCAGCGCGGCTTTGCCGATGCCATTCCGGGCCTCATCTCGATCCACGGCGTGCTCGCAGGGACGAGGATGTCCGCCAGCCAATCGTTGTTTGGCGTGAGAGTTTGCACTGGCATTGAGCTTCTCCGGTTGGAAACTGCAGCTGTTACGATAGCGCGGAATGGCACCCCGGGGTCCCGGATTTGTCGTCGGCACGCGACTGCTCAACCAGGGCGCGCAGCAAGCAGTACACGGCCCGTGCACCGCAGTGGGGTAAAATGGCGGCCCTTACGGACGATGCGCGAGCCGACGATCGCTGCCTTGTTTGCTGCTCGGGACTCCCACGAGCACCAAACCCCTTGACTGCCCCGCCTGCACCCGCTTTCCCTGACCGATGACCGCCACAAGCGCCGCTGCCCCAACCCCTCCGCAGGACCCTTTCGCCGACTGCCTGGCGCTTGACCAGCGTCGACTGCGCGCCCTGACGCGGGACCTGCGGCATGGCTTCGGCGCCAAGCGTGACGCGCTGCTGGCCGAGCGCGACACCCTGGTCGAGAAATCTCGTGCGGCGGTGGCCGAGCGGCGCGCGCGCCTGCCGATACCGGTCTTTGCCGACGATCTGCCGGTCAATGGGCGGCGCGCCGAGATAGCGGCGCTGATTGCCGGGCACCAGGTGCTGATCGTCTGCGGCGAAACGGGATCCGGGAAGACGACGCAGATTCCCAAAATCTGCCTGGAAATCGGTCGTGGCACCACCGGCCTGATCGGTCACACGCAACCGCGCCGAATCGCCGCGCGGTCGACGGCGGCGCGGATTGCCCAGGAGCTGCAGAGCGAGGTCGGACGACTGGTCGGCTACAAGATCCGCTTCAGTGACCGGACCACGCCCGATGCCCTGATCAAGCTGATGACCGACGGCATTCTGCTCGCCGAGACGCAGGGCGATTCCTGGCTCGAGCAGTACGACACGCTGATTATCGACGAGGCGCACGAGCGCAGTCTGAACATCGACTTTCTGCTCGGCTACCTCAAGCAGTTGTTGCCCAAGCGCCGCGATCTGAAGCTGATCATCACTTCGGCGACGATCGACGCGCAGCGCTTTGCGCGGCACTTCGACGACGCTCCGGTGATCGAGGTCTCGGGCCGATTGCATCCGGTGGAGTTGCGCTATCGACCTCTGCAGAAAGACGACGGCAACGAAGCCGGTGGCGCAGCTAGCGGACGCAGCGAACGTGGCGACGACCAGCGTGACCTCTGTGAGGCGATTGTCGACGCCTGTAACGAGCTCGATCGCGCCGGTCCGGGCGATGTGCTGGTCTTCCTGCCGGGCGAACGCGAGATTCGCGAGGCTGCCGAGGCGCTGCGCAAGCATCACCCGCCGCATACCGAAATCCTGCCGCTATTCGCGCGCCTGTCGGCAGAAGAGCAGGGACGGATCTTCAAGCCGCACGTGGGACGACGCATCGTGCTGGCGACCAACGTCGCCGAAACCTCATTGACCGTGCCGGGAATCCGCTACGTCGTCGATAGCGGCCTGGCGCGCATCAAGCGCTATTCGTACCGCAACAAGGTCGAGCAACTGCAGATCGAGAAGATCGCGCAGGCCTCGGCGAACCAGCGCGCCGGGCGCTGCGGGCGGGTCGCGGCCGGGGTGTGCATCCGCCTTTACGAAGAACAGGACTTCGCGCTGCGTCCGGAATATTCGGAACCGGAAATACTGCGTTCGTCGCTGGCCGGGGTGATCCTGCGCATGAAAGCGCTGCGTCTTGGCGATATCGAGGATTTTCCCTTTCTCGAAGCGCCGCCGCGCAAGGCCATCGGCGACGGTTACCAGCTGTTGCTCGAACTCGGCGCGGTGACCGCCGACAACGCGCTGACCGCCACCGGCCAGGAGCTGGCCGGGATGCCGCTCGACCCGCGCCTGGGGCGGATGATCGTCGCCGCTCGCGACGAAGGCTGTCTGCGCGAAGTGCTGGTCATCGCTGCCGCGCTGAGTGTCCAGGATCCGCGTGAGCGCCCACAGGACAGGCAGGGCAGCGCCGATACCGCGCACCAGAAGTTCGCCGACCCCAAATCCGAGTTCCTCTCGTGGCTGAAACTGTGGGACTGGTACCAGGCCGAGGTCGAGCACCGCAAGTCGCAGCGCAAGCTGGTGCAAACCTGCCACGATAACTTCCTCTCCGCACTGCGCATGCGCGAGTGGCGCGACATTCATGCGCAGCTGCATAGCGCCGCGGCCGAGTACGGATGGCGCGTGAACCAGGTCCCGGCGAGTTACGACGCAGTGCACCGCGCGCTGCTCGCCGGGCTGCTCGGCAACATCGGCTGCAAGTCCGAGGATTCTGCGCATTACCTTGGCGCGCGCGGCATCAAGATGCTGATCCATCCCGGCTCGGCTTTGCAAAAGAAGGCCGGCAAGTGGATCGTCGCCGCCGAGATCAGCGAAACGACGCGCCTGTTCGCGCGGTGCGTCGCGCGTATCGAACCCGGGTGGCTGGAGCTGGTCGGTGCGCATCTGCTCAAGCGCAGCCATTTCGACCCGCACTGGGAAAAGAAGGCGATGCAGGTCGTCGCTTTCGAGCGCATCACGCTTTACGGGATCGTCGTCGACCCGCGCCGCCGGGTGAATTTCGGACCGCTGAACCCGCCTGCGGCACGCGAGCTGTTCATCCGCCAGGCCCTGGTCGCCGGCGAGGTCAGCGAGGAGTTCGCGCGGCGCTGGGACTTCTTCAACAACAACCAGCAACTGGTGCTCGACATCGAGACGCTGGAGCACAAGTCGCGCCGCCCCGACGTGCTGGTCGACGACGAACTGATCTTTGCCTTCTACGACCAGATCGTTCCCGAGGGTATCTACAGCGGCGCCAGCTTCGACAAGTGGCGGCGCGGCGCCGAGCGCGGGCAGCCGCGACTGCTGCACCTGGTGCGCGAGGACTTGATGCGCCACGAGGCCGCCGGCATCACCAGCGAGGCCTTTCCGCATCAACTGCAACTGGGCAGCGTCGACTACCCGCTGGCCTACCATTTCGAACCCGGCAGTGCGCGCGACGGCGTCACGCTGACCCTGCCGCTGGCGCAACTGAATCAGATTCCTGCCGCGCGCTGCGAGTGGCTGGTGCCTGGACTGCTCAAGGAGAAGGTGCAGCAGCTGGTGAAAACGCTGCCGCAGCGGATTCGCGCCAAGCTGGTGCCGGTGCCTGATTTCGCCAGCGAGTTCGTCGACCAGGTGCCGCCGGCGGACAAGCCGCTGGTCGGCGCCCTGGTCAGCTTCATCCTGCAAAGCCGCGGACTCAACGCGCGCGGCTGGGACCTCACTCCCGATGCCTTTCGCCCCGACGCGGTGCCGCCACATCTCAGCTTCAATTTTCGACTGGTCGACGAAAACGGCCGACAACTTGGCGTCAGCCGTAGTTTGACCGAACTGCGCAGCGAATGGGGACGCGAGGCGAAGCAGGAGTTCGCCGAGTTGCATGATCAGCCGGCCGAGTTTTCGGGAATGACCGACTGGAGTTTCGGTGAGTTGGCCGAGCTGATCGAAGTCGAGGTCGGTGGCGGCCAGACGGTTTTCGGCTACCCTGGATTGACCGACGACGGCGACAGCGTCTCGGTATGCGTTTTCGATTCCCCCGAGGAGGCGCTGCAGGCGCATGCGAGCGGGCTGCTGCGACTGTTCATGCTGCAGTTTCGCGAGCAGATCAAGTACCTCGAGAAGAACTTGCCCGGACTGACGCAGATGGCCATGCAGTTCATGGCGCTGGGGACGCTCGACGAGCTGCGCCGGCAGTTGCTGGAACTGACTTTCACACGCGCCTGTCTGAACGACCCGTGGCCGACCGACGCCGAGAGTTTCAACGTCCGCTGCCTGGAAGCCAAACAGCGGGTGGGCTTGCTGGCGCAGGAGGTCTGCCGACTGGTCGGCCAGATTCTCGGCGACTGGCTGGCCCTGCACAAGAAGCTGCCGGTGTTCAAGGCCTACGGCAGTACGGTGCATGACATCGAGGGACAGCTGGCGCGCCTGATCGGCAAGCGCTTCATCGTCAACACGCCTTTCGAACGTCTGCAACAATTTCCACGCTACCTGCAGGCGATTTCCGTGCGCCTCGACAAACTGAAGACGGGCGGCGCCCATGGCGCGGCTCGCGACAGCCGGCTGCTGGCCGAATACCTGCCGCTGTGGACCAACTATCAACGACGCGCCACGGTGCTCGCCAAGCAGGGGGTCAGCGACCCACAGGTCGAGCAGTTCCGCTGGTTGCTCGAGGAGTTGCGCGTGCATCTCTTTGCGCAGGCGCTACGCACACCGGTGCCGGTGTCGAGCAAGCGCCTGCAGAAGATGTGGGAGGGGATCCAGTGATCGCCCAACGGCGATCAGACCGTCAGAGATGGAGAGTGATTAAGTGACTGAAATTGTTCTTGCGCTGGGGCGCAGCTTGCGAACGCTTGGGCGTGGACGCGTCTGGCTGTTGTTCTTCGGGCCGGCAGCGGTGGCGCTGGTCATCTGGATAGCGCTGATGGTGTTTGCGCTGGAAAGCCTGATTGCCACCCTCGTCGAGCAGCCGCCGATGACCTGGCTGGCTGGCTGGGGCGCCGTCTGGCTGGCCAAGCTCGGCGCGGTGCTCGGCGGCTGGCTGCTGATTCTTGCGGCGGCATTCATTACCGCCATGTTGCTGGCGGCGATCTTCGTCATGCCGCTGCTGCTCAATCATGTCGCCCTGGCGGACTACCCCGAGCTGGCACGGGTCGGCAAGGACAGTGTGGTCGCGGGAGCGTGGAACAGCATTGCGGCGCTCATGCTGTACATCGTTGGCATGCTTCTGACGCTGCCGCTATGGCTGGTGCCGGGACTGGGACTGGTGCTGCCGATTCTGTGGATGGCCTGGCTGACGCGGCGCACCTTTGCCTTCGACGCGCTCACCGTCCATGCCACCGATCAGGAATGGCGTGAGCTTAGGCGGCGGCACAGCATCCCGCTGCTGGTGCTCGGCGTCACTCTGGCGCTGCTGGCGCATATCCCGCTCCTCGGCCTGCTCACGCCGACGCTGGCAGCGCTGGCCTATTCGCACTTCTGTCTCGAAGCGCTGCGGGGCCTGCGGCAGGGTGCGCTGGTGGCGGTGATCGACGAGCAGCCGAAGATCGAGGCGATGAAATGAGGAGCTTCGCGGCGATCATCATTGGCGACGAGATCCTGTCGGGAAAGCGTGCCGACCAACACTTTGCGAAAGTGGCCGAGTTGCTCGCCGCGCGTGGTTTGCGCCTGGCGTGGGTCGAATACCTGGGTGACTCGCGCGCACGTATCGCGGCGACGCTGCGCCGCAGCCTGGCTGCCGGAGACGTGGTGTTCAGCTTTGGCGGCATCGGCAACACGCCCGACGACCAGACCCGGCAGGCGGCGGCGGACGCGCTGGGCGTCGATCTGGTTCTGCACCCCGACGCGGAACGCGAAATTCGCGCCCGTTTCGGAGACCAGACCAACGACGTTCGCCTGCTGCTCGGTACTTTTCCGCGCGGTGTGGATATCATTCCGAACCCTTTCAACCGCATTCCGGGCTTTCGCATCCGCGATCATCACTTCGTTCCCGGGTTCCCGCAGATGGCGCATCCGATGGTCGAATGGGCGCTCGAAACCTTTTATAGCGATCTTTTCGATTGCCATGCGACCGTTGAGCAGGCGTTCCTGTTGACCGGCGCCAACGCCTACGAGAGCGCGCTGCTCGATCTGATGGAAGGCATCGTCGCCGACTTCCCGACGCTGCGGCTGTTCAGCCTGCCGTCGATTGCGCCTGACGGACAAAGGCGGCACCTCGAATTGGGAGTCGAGGGCGAACACGCGCTGGTCGATCAGGCAATGACGCGCATTCGCCTGGAGGTCGAACGGCGCGGCATCGACTGGCGCTGGCGGCCATAAGCCGCGCCGGCCGCTGACCAGGGGCTGCCGGTAAACGAGAAACCCCGGCCGCAGCCGGGGCCTGGGCAGCGCCGAACGGCGGCGCCGTTGCTTACTTCTTCGGGGTCAGCGCTGCGGCGGCCTTGGCGGTCGCGCTACTGGCGGCCTTGACATTGGTGTCGACGATGTCGGTCATCTGCTTGGCCATCTGCGAGATGTTTTCAAAGGCGGTGCTCGAAGCGTTCATCATCTGCTGCATGGCCGCGCCGAAGACGTCGCCAGCGATCGGGGTGGCGACGCCACCCTTGCCGACCAAGCCGGCCGCTTGCTGCGACATGCTGCTGTACTGCTGCTCCATCACCGAAGTGATCTCGCGCTGCATGTTGGCGGCCAGATCGTAGAGGCCGCGCGAGTACTCGAGAAGCTTGTCTACGTTGGGCTGCGCCATCGAACCGGCGACACTGCTCAATTGCGCCGGGTCCTTGAGTTCCATCAACTGCTGCGCACCGCTGGCACTGTTGTTGAACAGCTCGCGGCTGGCGGCCAGGTTGAGGGCAGAAAGCTGCTCCATGCCGTGAAAGGCCGTGCGCACCAGGGTCATCATGACCTGTGCGTTGGCTTTCTGGCTTTCGGCGAGTTTTTCGAGATCGATGGTGTTCATATGGGTTTACCTCTATGTATGGCAGTGATGAGACGCGTGACGGAGACGCAGCGACACGCTTTCTCTGCTCCCGCCGTGGGCACTACGGTTCAGGCCAAGCCAGGATGCCAGTTGCGCAGCGTCTAAAAAGAAGCCCCCGAGGAATGTCGGGGGCTCTGTGCACGCTTGCTGCTCAGACAGTCACTGCGAGCCCGATACTCAGGATGCTGTCAGACCTATTTCTTGGCGGCTGCGGCGGTGGCGCCAACGGCCTTGACCGTCGCGTTGGTCGCTGCGGCAACGTTCGATTCGGCGATATCGGCAACCTGCTTGGCAGCCTTGTTCATGCTGTCGAAAGCGGACGTCGCCGAAGCAATCGCCGACTTGACGGCGGAAACGGCAACTTCAGAGCCGACCGGTGAATTCTTGGCGGCTTGCTCGAGCAAGGCGAAGACCTGCTTCTGGAAATCCGCAAACTGCGCTTCGAGAAGCTTGGAGACTTCTTCCTTCGATTGCGCCGAGATTTCATAGACGCTACGTGTGTAGGCGACGGCCTTCTCGAGATTGGGCTGGGCCAGCGAAGCCTGCACCGAGAACAACTCCTGTGCGTTCTTGGCGCCGAGCATCGCCTTGGCGTTGGAAACGCCGTCTTCCAGCATCGAGCGGGCGGTATTCAGGTTCAGCGCAGCGATGCGCTCGGCGCTCGCCAGGGCGGTGTTGGCAAGAGTCAGCATGGCGTCAACGGAAGCCTTGTTGGCTGCGGCGAATTGCTCGGGTTTCGTAAACATGGTCAATCTCCTAAAAAAGATGGGGGCACAACACGTGCAATGACTAACTGACTAACTCAGTGATCCTGCCTGGATGGGCATCCGGATCGTTTGCTGCACTGCACCATGGACTGAATTATAGACCTTCGACGGAACTTGTCAAGTGTTTTTGGTGCGCCGCAACAATTTTAGTAAGTGACTGTATTTGCGAAGTTTGTGGGTTTTTTGTGGGGTACCATGGGGTCCTTTGATGCGCTTTCTGTTGCGCTGCGTAGCTGCGCTGAGTGCTGTCAGTGAGTTCTGGGCGCCTTATTTGCCGCTTTGCGCAGGCTTGAGGGTCAGCGGGTCGCCCTTCGGCGTCGCAGGGTTCTCGTTCTTGCTGCGTGGCTGGATGATTGCCCGTACCCGTGCCTGAGCGGCGCCAGTGGCGCTCTTGCTTGCGCCGCTGCCGGTGGTCACCAGATATTTCTCATTGAGTGCGTCATAGGAGATGTAGGCACCCCTGACTTCATCGAGCCCGCTCTTGACCCAGGCGCGATTGAAGAATTCGCTTTTTTCGGCGCGTGCGTCGTAGTCGATCCGCTCGGCCTCGCCTTCGACGTAATCGTCTTTGCCGTCGCGTTTCTGCTTGAAACGGGCAAGCCCGTTGGCCCCTCCGGTGGCCGTACCCTTCTGGAAACCATCGGCATCCTGGGTGACCACCAGGCGATTGGCGAGAATCTGCAGGGTGCCCTGGATCAGAATCACGTTGCCTTCGAGGACCTGCACCTTGTTGAGGTCGTCGATGCTCATGCGGTCGGCTTCGAGCTGAACCGGTTCCTCACGGTCCGCGCGTTCGGCCTGTGCCGGCATCGACACGATGGCCAGGAGGCAGCTCGCGCAGGCGAGGCGGAATGTCTTCTTCATGGCTGTGCTTTCTTTTTCTTGGCCGAACGGCTTTCGAATTGCCCGGTGACGCTGGATTCCAGCAAATATGTCTGCAACCTGTTATCAACCTGCATACCGATCCCCTGCACCCATGAGCTGCCCTGCGTGATCAGCACCGGGCTCTTGGTAAACGCTTTTTCCTCGTTGGTAAGCACCGTCAATTCGGAGGTCTCGACGAGCAACGGTGCGTTCTTGCCGCTGCCAGCACGGCGCACTTCCACCTGTTCGCTGAGATCCACCCGTTCGCCCTTCGGGCCCAGGTGACCGTGGACGGCGCTGATGGTGACCGGCGGTCTGGTCGGATTCAGGTAAACCAGCTTTGGTCTGTCCATGGCGGTGGTGTCGTCGTCGGGATAGTGACGAATCTCGTCGGCAATCAGCGTGTATTCGAGGTTGCCCGTGTGGCCAATCTTGCGCAAGGTCGCGCCGCTGACGATGTAGTCAGGATCATGACGAAGCTTGCCATTGGCCGGCTTTTCGGTGAATTCGGTTACATAGCGCAGCCAGAAAGTCAGCGCTGCCAGAATCAACAAGATTCCGATGGGCAGGGCTGCGCTGCTCCACTGTCTCATTGCCCGCACTCCGCAGGAAAGGACGATGACAGAAACGGCCGCAGCGGCGGGGTCAGGGCGACGGCGTCAAAGTCCATCAGATGACCTTCGCCTGGAAGAGGTCGTGCATGTTCAGGGCGCCGAGCAGAATGCCGTCTTCGTCGACGACCGGCAGCTGATTGATCTTGTACTGCTCCATCATCTGAACCGCTTCGACGGCGAGGTGGTCCGGACCGATCGAGTGCGGCTTCCGGCCCATGATGTCGGCCACCGAGAGCGAGCGCAAATCGACGCCCCTGGCAAACGCGCGCCGCAAGTCGCCATCGGTGACCACTCCGATCACCCGTCGCTCGGGCGTGACCACTGCCGTCATGCCGATGCCGCCGCGCGAAATTTCCAGAATCGCATCGGGAACGCTGGTCGCGGAAGCGACTTCGGCAAGCGCCGTCCCGGTGCGCATGACGTCGCGAACGTGCGTCAGCAAGCGACGGCCGAGGCTGCCGCCGGGGTGGGAACGGGCAAAGTCTTCGGCGCCGAAGCCGCGTGAATCGAGCAAGGCGACCGCCAGTGCGTCGCCGAGGGCGAGAACGGCGGTGGTGCTCGCGGTCGGCGCCAGATTGAGCGGGCAGGCTTCCAGCGCGACCGCTGCGTCGAGATGCACATCGGCCTCGACGGCCAGCGCCGAGTGCCGGTTGCCGGTGATGCTGATCAGCTTGGCGCCGAGGCGCTTGATGATGGGCACGATCATCAGCAGCTCGGCGCTTTCGCCGGAATTCGAAATCGCGATCAGCGCGTCGTCACGGGTGATCATCCCCAGGTCACCGTGACTGGCCTCGGCAGGATGAACGAAATACGCGGGCGTCCCGGTGCTTGACAGCGTCGAGGCGATCTTGCGCCCGACATGACCGGATTTCCCCATGCCGCTGACGATGACCCGGCCGCGGCAATTGAGGATGAGTGCCAGCGCCTGCACGAAGGCTCCGTCGATGCGCCCGGCCAGGGCCATAACGGCGTCGGCTTCAATGCGCAGAACCTGGCGGGCAAGGTCGAGCGCCTTCGCTGATGGCAGGGTTTGGTTCATCGCAAGACAGCGGTTATCATCCGGCGAGTATAACAGAAGCCCCAGGCGCTCCCATCGCCCGCCAGCAGTACGCGCGGGCTGAAAAAGTGAACTCGACGACATAAGGGACAGATGGACACGCTACCCACAATTGTGATGCTGCTCGGCGCCTCGGTGGTCTCGGTGATCGTCTTTCGTTCCGCCAACCTGCCGCCGGTTCTCGGCTACCTGCTTGTCGGCACGGTGATCGGCCCGCATGCGCTCGACCTGGTCGGCGGCGTCAGCGGCATGCAGCATCTGGCGGAGTTCGGTGTCGTCTTTCTGATGTTCTCGATCGGACTGGAATTCTCGCTGCCCAAGCTGTACGCGATGAAGCGCATCGTCTTCGGTCTTGGCCTGCTGCAGGTAATGGTGACCATTGCCGTGGTCACCGCCATCGTCACTGCGCTGAAGCTGAGCTGGCAGGAAGGCGTCGCTCTCGGCGGCGCGCTGGCCATGTCGTCTACGGCGGTGCTGACCAAGCTGCTGACCGAGCGTCTCGAGCTCGACAAGGCGCATGGCCGCGAGGTGATGGGCGTCCTGCTCTTCCAGGACATCGCCGTGGTGCCGCTGCTGATCCTGATTCCGTCGTTTTCCGAGTCGCCCGAGCGGATGGCGACGATGATGGGCCTGGCCATGCTCAAGGCCGTCGTCGTGCTCTCGCTGGTGCTGTTTTTCGGGCAGCGCTTGATGAGCAAGTGGTTCTTCATCGTCGCCCGCGGCAAGTCGGCGGAACTGTTCATGCTCAATGTCTTGTTGATTACCCTGGGACTCGCCTACCTGACCGAGGTGGCCGGACTGTCGCTCGCGCTGGGCGCTTTCGTGGCCGGTATCCTGATCTCGGAAACCCAGTACCGGCATCACGTCGAAGAGGACATCAAACCGTTCCGAGACGTTCTGATGGGACTGTTCTTCGTGACCATCGGCATGATGCTCGACATCCCGCTGGTGCTGGCCAACGCGCCGCTGGTGCTCGGCGTGCTGGGCGCTCTGCTGGCCGTCAAGTTTGCCCTGGTGCTCGGTCTCTCGCGCCTCTTCGGCTCGACTTTCGGCGGCGCCATGCGTACCGGGCTGTGGCTTTGTGCTGGCGGCGAGTTCGGTTTCGTCCTGCTCTCGGAAATGCGCCACCTGCAGCTGCTGCCGGCGATGGTCCTGCAGGCGGTGCTGGCGGCGTTGGTCCTGTCGATGCTGCTGGCGCCACTGATCGTCCAGTACAGCAACCAGATCGTGCTGCGCTTTGCTGCCAGCGAGTGGCTGATGCGCTCCATGCAAATGACGCAGCTGGCGGCAAGAACGATGAATACGGACAAGCACGTGGTGATCTGCGGCTACGGCAGAACCGGGCAGTATCTGGCCCGTTTCATGGAGCAGGAAGACGTCAACTACCTCGCTCTCGACCTCGATCCGGAACGCATCCGTGAGGCGACGGCAGCCGGCGAAAACGTCATCTACGGCGACGCTGCCCGGCGTGAAACACTGGCCGCTGCCGGCGTTGGACGGGCCAGCGTAATGATCATTTCCTTTGCCGACGCACGGGCTGCGGAGCGCGTCCTTGAGCACGCTCGTCAGATCAATCCCGACTTGCCGATTGTCGTTCGTACGCTCGACGAGAAGGATCTCGACGTCCTGCTGCATGCGGGCGCTGCCGAGGTCGTCCCGGAAACGCTGGAAACGAGCATGGTGCTCGCCTCGCACGCATTACGCCATCTCGGCGTGCCGCACGCGCAGGTTCTCGAACATTTTCGCCAGACACGGATCGGTCACTACAAGACGCTGCGTGGATTTTTTCACGGCGAGAGTGATTTCGAAGAAGAGGCGCACGATAGCGACGAAGCGCGCCTGCACTCGATTCTCCTCGGCGAAGGCGCGCATGCCATTGGCCGGACTCTTGGCGAACTGGCCTTGCAGGAACTCGGCGTGGAAGTGACGGCCGTCCGTCGACGCAAGATCAGGGCCCTCGAGCCGTCGCCGGAAACCCGCTTCGGCGCTGGCGACGTGGTCGTCCTGCGCGGCACGTCAGGCGCCTTGAGCGCTGCCGAGGAGCGCTTGTTGCAGGGGTAGAAGGCAAGAAGGCCCGCGCTGCTGGCGGGCTTTTCCTTTCTTGTCCTCGTCCTCGCCCGCGCCGCCTACGACGGCGCGAATGAAAGGCTCAGTAGGCGGCGCAGACGGTGTACTGGCTGCCGTCGACGATCAAGTTCGTTGCCACGGCGGCGGTACCGCGGGCAGCGCCGTCGGCGACGGCCTGCACCGAGCCACCGGCGGTATTGCCGTCGTCCATGGTCGAGTCGATCTGCTTGACATAGCGACCGAGGATGCCGGCGGAGCAGATGAAGAACGCTCCGCGCATATTGGCTATGTACGGTGCCGCAGCGCCGGCAGCGTCAATCCCGCTTTCGACACCGATGAAACCACCATCGGCATTGCGCGGCCGGTATTCGACCGCGGCGAGGTTCGTGCTCCCGGTGGCCAGATTGGCCAGGCGGACATGCTGCCAGAATACCGAGCTTTCGTCGGTGGCGACGCCGGTGCCGGCGCCACCAGCGTTCCATGATCCGTCGACGCGTCCGTTGTTCTGGGCGCACAAGCCGTTGGCCGCCGGGGTGCAGGCAGTCGGTGCCAGTGGCGCAGGAAACGCCAGGTTCAGCTGCGCTTGAGTCTGGTCGCCCGGGAACGACTTGAAACGGTCCTGATAGCCATACGCCAGGCTGGAAACGGTGCGGAAGTCACCGATCATGTTCTTTACCTTGGCGCTGTTGATCAGCTCCTGGCCTTTCAGTACCCCGCCGAGCAGCAGGCCGATGATGACGAGTACAATGGCAATCTCTACCAAAGTAAAACCCGCCTGTCGCGGTTGCAGCTGGTTCATCTCGTTCTCCCGTGTGTATCAAAAGTGATATGGGGTAACAAGCATGTTTCATGCCAGCCGGAATCGGCTTTTCCAGCCACGAAAGTCGTCCGAACTGTCGGGTTTTCGACACTTGTGTCCGGAGTCGGACTGATGAAGGACGTTCCCGGCACGCCGCGCATCGCCGTCTGGAACGGTTCATGAACCAGCTCCAGCGCCTGGCCGGGGCGTTGCGCCAGCGCCAGCGCTGGCTGCTCATCGCCTTGCTCGGCCTCTTGCATCTGGCGCTTCTGGCCGACGCCGACAGGGCGTTCGGAACGCTCTGCTGGCTGGTGCATGTTGGCCTGTTCATTCTCTGGCAGCCCTTCATTTACGCCGAGCGAAGGCTCGATGTCAGCGCTCTGGCGGTGATTGCCCTGCTCCTTGGCGGCGGCATCGTCTTCTATGGTTGGTGGCTGCTGATCGTCTGGGTGGTCATCCTGGCGGCTCTGGTCGGCGGACGCGTGATGTTCATCGATCATCGGCCGACACGAATCTTCTACCTGATCGCTTTTGCCTACCTGCTCGCCGCGCTGCTCTTCTGGCTGGTACCGCGCGTGGTCCCGAATGCGGCGCTGATCGGGCCTTCTCTGGATCGTGAATTTGCCTGGGGAATGCCGCTGTTCCTGCTCCTGATGACCCTGCTGCCGCTGTCGAAGGATAGTGACCGGCCGGGCGGCGCGATGGTCGACCTGTTCTACAGCCTGTTCATCTTTCTGCTCATTGCCGTTCTGGTACTTGGCAGCCTGGCCTTCATGCTGCTCCGCCAGTTGGGCTATTTCGAAGCCGTATTCAACACCTTGACGTCGATTGCCCTGCTCCTCCTGCTCATCGGCTGGACGTGGAACACGCGCCCCGGTTTCACCGGCATCGATGTTTTCTTCTCGCGCTACCTGCTGACGATCGGGCTGCCGTTCGAGAATTGGCTGCACCGCTTGACGACGCTGGCCGGCAGTGAAAGCGACCCGGAGCGGTTTCTCTCACAAGCGCTCAACGAGATGCTTGATCTGCCGTGGGTCGAAGGCGGCACCTGGGTCGCCGAGGCACGCTCCGGCACCTTTGGCTGCCCGTCGAATTTTTGCCACGAGTTCTTCGGGCAACCGCTACGCCTGACCCTGCACACCCGTCACAAGCTCAGCCCGGCACTGGTCTGGCACTTTCACCTTCTGGCCCAACTGGCCAACGAGCACTATATCGCCAAACTGCGCGCGCGCGAGCTGCAGCAGGTCAGCTACCTGCGCGCGATCCACGAAACCGGCGCCCGCCTGACGCACGACGTCAAGAACCTGCTGCAATCGCTGAACAATCTGTGTTACCTGGCGCAGACCGCCAACGGTCAGGATGGCAGGCGTCTCGAACTGCTGCTGGAGCGCCAGTTGCCGCAGATCACGCAACGCCTGCAACAAACCCTGGCCAAGCTTCAGAAGCCGCAGAGCGAGGCCGGCGGGGCGCTACCGGCGGCCATGTGGTGGAAAATCCAGCAACAACGCTACGCCGGTCTGGCCATCAGCTTCGCCGCCGCCGAACTCGACCCGGAGGTGCTTGTGCCAACGGCCTTGTTCGACAGCGTCGCCGACAATCTGCTGCAGAACGCCTTGCTCAAACGGCAAACGGAAAGTGAGCTGCGGATACACATCGCGCTCGCCTCTGACGCCTCGGTGCTCAGCGTCTGTGATACGGGCAGCGCGATCCGGGAGGAGGTCCTTGCCGACCTGCTGCGCGCGCCGCTGGCGTCGGAGAACGGCCTGGGCATCGGCCTCTATCACGCGGCGCGCCAGGCCGAGAGCTGCGGCCACGAATTGCGTCTGGCCTGCAACGAGCCCGGCAGGGTGTGCTTCGAGTTGCGCCGCTGCGGCCAGGCCACCGCTGCCACGGACCTGGGCGCCGGCCCGTCCTAGCGGTCTCCCGGGGAGGGCGGTCTATGCGCGTGGCGCCGCGACAGTGCTGCCGGTCCGGTGGCCGATCAGCCGGTGGACGACCATGTTTCCCTTGCCTTTCAGGTAAATCGTCTGCGCCTGATGAAACTCGAAACGCTGCTGCAAGCGCCGGTAGGTTCGCTCATCGACCTGGACCACGCCGGGAGCGCCTTCGCTGGTGACCCGACTGGCAATGTTGACGGTGTCGCCCCACAGATCGTAGATGAACTTCTTCTTGCCGACCACTCCGGCCACCACCGGCCCGGTGCCAATACCAATGCGCAATTCGAGGCGCATCTCGTTGAGCTGGAGATCGTCGTGCAGCAGCCGACACATCTCCAGCGCCATCTCGGCCAAAGCACCGGAGAAGTCGCTGCGCGCATCATTGAGGCCGCCGGCCACCATGTACGCGTCGCCGATGGTCTTGATCTTTTCCAACCCATACTTTTCGGCCAGCTCGTCGAAGCACGAGAAAATCTTGTTGAGCATGGCGAAAACCTGCTGCGGCGCCATTCCTTCGGCGACCCTGGTGAAGTTCACGATATCGGCGAACATGACCGAGACCTCGGCAAAGCCGTCGGCAATCGGCTGGCTGCTATTTTTCAGACGTTCGGCGATGGGCGCTGGCAGGATGTTGAGCAGCAGTCGCTCCGAACGCTCCTGCTCGACTTGCAGTAAACGGTGCGTTTCCTGCAGGTGTTGCTGTGCGCGGTGCTTTTCGCTGTCCGAGTAGCGCAGCAGCAGGTAAACGATGCTCGATACGGCTGTGAAGTTGAGGGCGAAGAAGAATGCCGTCGTCGCCGCTGGCACCTCGTATGGCGGAGCGCTCGCCGAGTCGGCCAGGTAGTAATCGAAAGCTCCGGAAAGCGTGGTCAGAAAGACGTAGGCGAAAAACCACGCCCCCGACTCACGCGGGCCGATGAACAGCACGGCGCCGATCGGTGCCAGCAAAGCCCACAGGCTGATACCACTGGCGGTGATGAAGCTGCCGATAGTCCACTGCGCCACGAAGGGGGTAAACAGGAACAGAGACAACTGGATCAGACGGAAGGCATTGAAGTTCAGAGTCTTCAGGTATATCAGCAGATTCCCAACGAGCAGCAACTGCAGGGCAAAGGGAAGGTTCGACGAGAAACGCGGCCCGAGTTGCCAGTAGATCGACAGCCAGACCATCGACGCCAGGCTGATCAGGCCGGTCGCGAAGAAGAGCAGCGACTTCTGCAGACGCAGCTCTTCGGAGTCGCCCGCGCAGATGCCGGCGTTGCGCAGGCGGTCGATGAAGGTCCGGGCGGCCATCATTGCGCAGTTCGCTGAAGGTAGAACGCAGGCATAGGCCTATTGAACCCCAAATCGACGGGGAGGGTCAATGCGTCAATGCAATGCCGAGGCGAGACGCTCCTGCGTCATCGGTAAGCCGCTAGGGCAACTTTCCGGCCCTGATCATGCGGCTGAAAAGCACCCCCGTGGGAATCCACGCGACCTCGTCGTCAAAGGCATCGGTCGCGGTCTTGTACACGAAATCGCGGTTGGCGGTGTTGATCCCGCCGCCGGTCAACTGGTTGTCCACTTCATCGGCGTCGGCACCGGCCGCCATTTGCGTTCCCAGGACCGTGTATGCCCCGTTGCCGTTCTTGCCGTGCGAGACAATGACGGCGGGGACGTCGGTCGCGATTCTGGCGCCAGCGGCGACGTTTGCGAACACCGTCAGGTCGCCCGGCGAGCAGAGCGCAAAGGCCGCGCTCAGGGGTGGCGAAGGCGGCGGCGGAAAGCACTCGGTGAAATCGGCGGTGGGGACGGTCTTGGTAAAGGCGCGGGTCACCCGGTAGGTGTAGCGCCGTCCCCAGGCATCGGTCTCCGGCACTCCCAGGGTCGCCCACGGAACAACTCCCGCGAGATTGGCGCAGCCGGGAGGAAGGCCTCCGCCTCCCGGCCCCACGCCCCTTCAAGCCCGGCACCGACCGCGCCGCTGACCAGGGTCGCCGACGCCGGGCACGGCAAGCGGCCATTGACGACCAGATAGCCCAGCATCGCCTCGCGGATCTCGGTCAGTGCCCTCCTGGTGTCAGCAACATTGCGAATATCGATCTGCGTCGACAGCGGGATCAGTAGGCCGCCGATCAGCAGCGCGACGATGACCAGCACAACGGCCAGCTCGGCCAGTGTGAAGCCGTCGTGTCGTGCCAGCGGAGAAGGGCAGTGGTTCATGGCAGGCAGCGCACGACGTCGGTCGCCGGCGTGCGATAGTCGAAGACCGACACCCCGCTGAAGTTGGCGGCGGCAGCCGTCGGGACATTGAATGAGGCGAGGTTGGGGTTCTCGAGGTAGTTGTCCTTGTTGGCCCTTTCGACACCGTCGTTGCGACTCTGGCCAGCCCCTTTGCGGCCGGCGAAGATGAGAACGCGGCTACAGTTTCCAGACGTCGCTCCGTCGATGCTGATCGGCGCCGGCGTCGGGAGTTGCGTCAGAAACAGCATTTCCTTCCAGTTTGTACAGAAGGGCGGATTGGGAGCCTGATTACAGAGCAGGTTGTCGGTTCCCTTGCTGCCGGTGACCGCGATCGCCTGCAAGTGGGCCTGGAAAGCTGCATTGTCGAGCCAGCTGGTAATCTCGCCAGAAAAATCACGGCGCCTGATCAGCGGATCGAAGACGTCGGCTGCGGTAATGAACACGAGACGGTCGTTGTAGAAGTCGGTCTCGGCCATCACGAAGCGTTTGTTGTTGTTGCCCGAGGCGACTCTATTGTTGGTG
>Ga0078784_16_pt107 | contig 19223 bp, 18 predicted proteins | sample CanAccphospTypeI_FD_67364 | JGI IMG/M metagenome (GOLD analysis project Ga0078784, IMG submission 67364) | Unknown Accumulibacter genome from EPBR bioreactor metagenome | reverse complement strand
GGTCATCTCGCAGATTGTCGTGTCGACGGCGGTTTAAGCCCTGCGGCGGGGCTGTGTTAGCGGCTGCGCAGGCCCAAGCGCGTCATTGCGAGGGGGCAAGTCTGACGTGGAAATCCAGAGGTTTCGCGCTTTGTGTTGTCGATGCGGCGGAAAAAAATGGCGAGACGATGGCACTGGATTGCCGCGTCGGCTGCGCCTCCTCGCAATGACGGTGGGGAAGGGATAGCTGCGGGTGTGGCGACGAGGGCACTGGTGCGGTTGGAGTGTGAAGACGCTGGCGGCGGTGTGATCGTCCGGCGGTGTCATGTTGCACTCCGTGTGGAACACGGGATTTCCGCCGTCACCTGAATTTCGCGCTACTCTCTCGCCTGCTGGAAGTGTCGTCAGGGATGCAGCGCTACCGGAGAGTCGGGCGCCGGTAGCACGCGCTATGCCGGCTGACCGCGCACGGCGAAGCGCGCTGCCTGTCGCGCTCGGCGAATGTGCGTCGCCAACAGAGCAGGTTTTCGACCCACTCCCCTCTCCTCACGCAAGCAGAAATCAACATGGCCACTGACAACGACAATTCCGACGCCCCCGCGCCGAGCACCGGCTATAGCCACGCGGCGAAAACGGTGGTGCAGGAAACGACGCTGCGTGTTCAGGAAATGCACGGCGCCATCGCCGGAACCTGCTTCGATATGCTGCGCCGGGTGCCGCTCCTGTCCGGGCCGGCACGACTCGTACAGGGCGCGCACGACACCATCACGGCCGGCGTCTACGGCGCGATCCGCCACGGCAGCGGCGGTTTGCTGGCCGCCGCGGCGGTCGTCGAGAAGCAGGCGACGGGCTTTTCTCCCGGCAAGCCGCCGGGACGCCTGGCCAGCGGGCTGCGCGGCGCACTCAATGGCGCTTTCGGCGACTATCTGGCGGCAAGCAACAATCTGCTCGCCATACGCATGGCGATTTGCGCCGACGGCGGCGAGTTGGCGCTCGACGCCGCTTCGCTGCATGCCGCTCTCCCCAACGCGGGCAAGCGCCTCTGCCTCTTCATCCACGGGCTGAGCTGCGACGAACACAGCTGGGAAATCGACAACGCCGACGACCCGGCCGGCGAAATCCATTTCGGCCGGCAGCTGCACGCCGACTTCGCCTGCACCGCGCTCTATCTGCGCTACAACAGCGGCCTGCCGATTGCCGCCAATGGCGCGCAGCTGGCAGGCTTGCTCGAGGACTTGCTGGCCGCGTGGCCACAGCCGGATTGCGACTTGCTGATCATCGGCCACAGCATGGGCGGACTGCTCGCGCTCGCCGCCTGCGAACACGCCGCCGAACAGGCGATGAATTGGCCACAGGCGACGCGGATGCTGATCTGCCTGGGCTCACCGATCCTGGGTTCGCCGGTCGAGCGCCTCGGGCAGCTGACCAACGCGGCGCTGAACCTCTCGAAGATGACCGCGCCGCTGGGCACCATCGCCGCTACGCGCAGCCAGGGAATCAAGGACCTCAGGCACGGTCCCGGTGCGCCGCGGAAGGCTGCCGCGCACGCTCACATCGCCTTCCGTTTTCTCGGCGCCCGCCTGGGCGAAGACGACGGCCATCTGCTCGGCAGCTTCGTCGGCGACGGCCTGGTGACGCCGGGCAGCGCGACTGCGCATGCGATCGACGGTGACGTACTGAGCACGAGTCTGAGCAAGCTCGGGCACATGCGCCTGCTCAATGACGCGCGCGTCTATCGGCAGATCAAGGAGTGGGTCGGGGCACTCGACGCCGGCGCAGCCGAAGACCGCTGAAGCGGCCGCAAGCTGCCAGTCGGCTAGGCCGGCACCGACAGCAGGTCGTAGAGCGCTCCAAATTCGCCGCTCAGCTTGTGGCGCGGATCGAGGTGGATCATCGGCAAGGCCTGATGATGCGATTCGCGGATCTTGATCGACGCCGAGAGAAACGCGTCGAGGATCGGCAGGCCCTCGGCGCGCAACTCCTCGACGAGTTTCGCCGGCAGGTTGGCGCGCGCCTGATAATGGTTGACGACGATGCCTTCGACGCGCAGCCCGCGGTTGTGGTCGCTCCTGATCTCGGCCACGCTATCGATCAGCGTGTAGAGGGCGCGGCGCGAAAAATCGTCGCAATCGAAGGGAATCAGGCAAGTGTCGGCAGCGATCAGCGCCGAGCGGGTAAAGAAATTCAGCGCCGGCGGCGTGTCGATGAAAATATCGTCGTAAGCGTTCATCTTCTCCAGCGCTTCGCGCAGCTTGTACATCTTGTAACGCGACTCAAGCTTGAATTGCAGTTCCTCCAGCCGCGGGTCCGACGGCAGCACATCGAGGTTGGGAAACGGCGAATGCACGACATACGAATCCAGCTCGTCGGGAAAGAGCTTCAGGCCGAGCACATCGTCGAAGAAATGGGCGAGCGTTTTCTCCTGGGTTTCCAGCGCCTTGCCGAGCAGATAGCGGGAGGAATTGGCCTGCGCGTCGAGATCGACGAGCAGGGTCCGCCGGCCGCGCGCGGCGCCGACGGCGGCCAGATTGCAGGCAATCGTCGATTTCCCCACACCACCTTTCTGATTGAAGACGACTCGGCGCATGACACTTCCCTTGTAGTGTGTATGGATTAGGCACGAGTTTAGTCCTTAGTCATCCACGGGGAAAGCGGCGAGGCGGTTTGACAGGGGCCCCGCGGCGTTCGCTCCGAAGGCGCCGCTGCCAGGCTATGCGCCTGGCAAGCCGCTCAACTCACGCTGCGTCAGATAGAGACGCAAATCGAATTCAAGCTGGTGATACGCCGGCTCCATGTGGCTGCACAGCTGGTAGAAAGCGCGGTCGTGCTCGCGCTCCTTGAGGTGCGCCAGTTCGTGCACGACGATCATTTTCAGGAACTCGGGCGGCGCTTCCTTGAACACGCTGGCGACGCGGATCTCGTGCTTGCGCCTGATCTTGCCGCCCTGCACGCGCGCCAGCTTGCCGTTGGTTCCGAGGGCGTTGGCGGTAAGCTGCAGGCGGCTGTCGAAAAGCACCTTGGCGGGCGACTCGGCGTTGCGCAGGAAGCGGTTCTTGAGCGCCAGCGTGTAGTCATACAAGGCACCATCGCTGCGTACCGCGTGCGTGCCCGGGTACCTGGCACGCAGCATGGCGGCCAGCCGATCGTCGGCGATCGCCGCGCGCACCTGCTTTTGCAGGGCCTCGGGGTAGCCCGCCAGGTAGCGCAGCGGCAGCATGCTCAGCAAACGTCGGCGAGGACCTTGTGCAGCCAGGCTTCGATGTCCTGCAGCTCTTCGTAGCACACCGTGTGCTCGGCGGCATAGCTGTGCCAATCGACCGCGTACTTCTCGGCTTTCAGCAGTTTTGACGAGCGCTTTCCGAAGTCGTAGGGGATGACCGGGTCATTCTGTCCGTGGGCCATGAAGATCGGCACGTCGCGGTTCGCTTTCGAAGCCTCGGCGGCCAGCGTATCGGTCATCGGCAGATAGCACGACAACGCCAGGATACCGGCCAGCCGCTGCCGGTGGCGCAGGCCGGCATGCAGGGCAATCACCCCGCCCTGCGAGAAACCGGCGAGGACGATGCGCGCGTCGGGAATGCCGCGCTCGTTCTCGCGCGCGATCAGCGCCTCGACCTGTCGCGCCGACTGGCGTACGCCTTCGGCCTCTTCCCTGCCCGGCGCGAAGTCGGGCGAAACGATATCGTACCAGGCACGCATCACGAAGCCGCCATTGATGGTCACCGCGCGCATCGGCGCATGCGGGAAAACGAAGCGCAGCGCCGGCAGCTGATCGAAGTCGAACTCGTCGACGATCGGCTCGAAGTCATGGCCGTCGGCGCCGAGACCGTGCAGCCAGATGACCGCACATTTCGGGGATTCACCGGTCTGGCGTTCGACACATTCCAGCAACAGGTCATCGGTGTTGCTCGCTACTGAGGTCATTGAAATGATCCTTGTTCGGGTAAACGGCCGCCATTCTATCAGGCGGCCCGGCAGGGAATCGGGGCGCGGCGTGGAAAGGCACGCCGCGCGGGTCGGTGCGCCGACGATCAGCCGCGGATGTTGGCGATGACCGCGCGGGTAATCGCCGCCGTGCCGTCCTCGCCGCCGAAGTCGATCGGCCAGATGGCCGACATCGCCTTGTCGACGGCGCGCTCGAGGATGCGCGCGCCATGCGCCAGGCGCGGCTCGGCATGTTGGTCGGAGAGCCAGTCGAGCATCAGGGCGGCGGCCAGGATCTGGGCAACCGGGTTGGCGCTGCCCTGCCCGGTACGCTCGGCTGCGCTGCCATGCGCAGGCTGAAAGATCGCATAACGGTCGCCGATGTCGGCCTTGGGCGCCAGACTCTGGCTGCCGGCAAGCGCCGCCGAGAAATCGGCAAGAAGTCGGCCAAGAGCGTTCTCGGTGACCAGGACGTCGAAATCCCAGGGAGCCCTGACCAGGTTCGTGGCAATCGCATCGCCGTGCGCGTATTCGGCCTCGACCTCGGGATGTTCTGCGGCGACTTCGCTGACGACCTTGCGGAAGAGAGCCATCGACGCCAGCAGGTTGGCCTGGTCAACGCAGGTCACCTTGCCCGGCCGCCGCTTGCTCTTGGCCCGTCGCCCGGCCAGCTCGAACGCAAACTCCGCCACCCGGCGGCTGCCCTGGCGGGAAACGACCATCGATTCCCGCACGCGGTCGTCTTCGAGCGTTCCGCGACCGTGCGACGAAAGCAAGCCTTCGCTCTGTTCACGCACCACCACCAGATCGATCTCGACCGCGCGCTTGTCGGCCAACACCAGCGGCAAACGCGGATAGGCGCGGATCGGGCGCAGACCGGCATAGATATCCATCGCCATGCGCAGGTCGAAATGCGCAGAGACTTCGGTTCCATCGGGGTAGCAGACCTGCGGCAGGCCCATGGCGCCGAGGAGCACGGCGTCGGCTTTTCGACACTCGGCGAGCGTTTCGTCGGAAAAGACGGCGCCGGTCTGTTCGTAATGTGCAGCGCCGCCGTCAAGCTGACGAAAGTCGAAGCTGATGCCGCCCAGGCGCTCGCGGAGAACCTCGAGAACGAGCAGGCAGGACTGCACGACTTCGGGGCCAATACCGTCGCCGGGCAGGACGGCGATCTGGAAACGTGGATCGTTGTACATGTCTTTCTTCCCTTCGCGTTCAGAAGGCTCCACGGCCTGCGAATACGGCCGTGGCAGCGAGCACAGGCAAAATGCCCGGCGATTGCAACCCGGCGATCATTGACGGCGAAAAGGTGCTTGCGGTCAAGTGCTTTTGTCGGCTGGCTCGCATGCGCGCCGCTTTTGGCAGATCCGCGCGCTGGGCAAATGCGGAGTCACCCCCACGGCTGCGCGAGACACCCATCGTTCAACGGCAATTGCGGCCACTCTCGGGGGTGCTTTCCCGGGGGCCGGCGGCAGGCCATCGCGGCAGCCGAAAGCACCTGCGGAGCGCGGCGCGATGGCTCTTCTCCATCGCCGCTTGGCGTGCTACGTTTGCCCTTCCCATTGCCACTTGGAGGGTATCGACATGGCCTTCAGTCCCGCATCGCGCGTCCAGGACTACCTCGTCTTCGGCGAATTCGGCGACGTCAACCCGTCGATCACCGACTCGTCGACCTATACCTTCCTGAGCCCCGAGCGCATGGAGGAGTTGTTCGAGCACGAGATCGAAGGCTGCTTTCTCTACTCGCGGCACTTCAACCCGACCAACAAGTATCTCGCCAGCGCCCTGGAACGTATGGAAGACGGCGAATCGGCGCAGGTCATGGCCTCCGGAATGGGAGCGATAAGCACCACCCTGATGACCCTGTGCGGCGCCGGCGATGAGATCGTCTGCGGGCGCAGCATCTATGGCGGCACCTACGCGCTGCTCAAGAACCTGCTGCCGCGCTTCGGCGTCAATACGCGCTTTGTCGATCTCTGCAACCACGACGCCGTGCGCGCGGCGATGACGCCACGGACCCGTGTTCTCTACTGCGAATCGCTCAGCAACCCGCTGCTCGAAGTCGCCGACCTGCCCGCGCTGGCCGCGATTGCCCACGCGCAGGGCGCACAGCTGGTCGTCGATAACACCTTTACGCCGATGATCCTGTCGCCGCTGCGCCACGGCGCCGACGTCGTCGTGCACAGCCTGACCAAGTTCGTCAACGGCACCAGCGACTGCGTCGCCGGCTGCGTCGTCGCGTCGCGCGACTTCATTTCCCGGCTGAACGACATCAACGCCGGCCCGAGCATGCTGCTCGGCCCGGTGCTCGACAGCACACGCGCGGCGAGCATCCTGAAGAACCTGCACAGCCTGCACATCCGCCTGCGCCAACACGGCGCCAACGCGCTGTATCTGGCCCGCCGGCTCGAAGAACTGGGGCACGCGGTGCACTACCCGGGGCTGACCAGCCATCCGCATCACCAGCTGCTGACGCAATTGATGAACCCCGGCTACGGCTGGGGCGGCATGCTCACCCTCGATGCCGGCGACCTGGCCGCCGCCAACCGCCTGATGACCCTGATGCAACGCGACAAGGTCGGCTACCTGGCAGTCAGCCTCGGCTACTTCAAGACCCTCTTCAACACCCCCGGCCACAGCACCTCGTCCGAGATCCCGCCCGCAGAACGCGAAGCGGCCGGCCTGCGCGAAGGCCTGATCCGCTTCTCGATCGGTCTCGACGAAGACATCGCCCAGACCACCGAGCGCATCGAAAACTGCCTCAGCGAAGCGGAAGTGCGCGGAAATCTGTAGAATCCCGTCCCGGGCCTGTAGCTCAGTTGGTTAGAGCAGAGGACTTAGCGAGGCCAGCCCGGACATCGTCTGATGAGTGGCTGGTCGCATGGGTTGCCCGTCGGCAGCGTCACGCTGGCGGCGGGTAGAACTGGTCAAATTCGGTGAAAGCTGGGGCCTGCGGGCGACGCCAATACCGAGCCAAGCCCCGAGACAGCAGCGGGGAAGGTGTAGAGACTAGACGGCCAGCCTGTAACGGGAAGGTATAGTCCAGACCACAAACTCGCCAGAGGCGGCGAAAGCCGTAGTGGTAAGCATAATCCTTTGGTCCAGGGTTCAAGTCCCTGCGGGCCCACCAGACAAGAAGACCAACCCCTCATCGGGTTGGTCTTTTTTTGCGTACTACCGCGTGTTTGCGCGGGTTCGTGCGGAAACCTGTGGACTTCGGCTCTTCGTACGGCGCGCCCGGATTCGGCCAATTTCACTCTCTCCAGGGCATTCTTCTCTCCGCCTCGATCTCCGCCGGAGGCGGGAAGTCCACGAGCGCCTCAAATCGGCTCATGACAAATCAACGACTTATAGGTGGTCCAACCAAGCGGTTGATTCGTGGCATTGGTAGGTAGCGGAAGCTTCCTTGATGCAGAGAGTGGAGAATCGGGGAGTCTTTCTGGTTGGCGACTCAGAGCAATAACGCCGCGCGTACTAGCCAAGGACACCGTGGGACTCGACAGCAATGACTGCGCCGACCTGCTGGGCCACCGGTGTCCAGATGTCCGTCTCGACGCCTGGAGTCTCGATCGACACGATGAGCGCATATCGCGCGCCCTTCTCGCTGCGGTCCCGCTTGGGTTGGTCTTTCCACCATCCGCTCACCGGGTAGACACCGATGACGCCGCGCTCGGCAATGTCGGCGGCGAAGCCCTGCAGGATGTCCGAGTGGATCGAGCCGTGATTGCGCGCCTGCTCGCCGAGGTACCACTCGGATGAGTCGCCTCCCGCCGAGGGCCGCGCCTCGTCCTCGTCGAGCGCACGCTGATTGAGGCGCTTGCGAAACTCATCAACGGACTCGGTCGGCCCCTTCACCTCGAAGCGCAACCCGTGCGACGCGTAGCGGTGGCGCTTCTTCCAGCCGCGGCGGCCGGGATTCGGCTCGACGAAGTAAGAGAGTGTCACGCGCAGCCGCACCGGCGTCTCGCCGAGGCCTTGGAGCACCTCCCGCGGCCAGGGCAGCTCGAAGAAATGGATGTCGCCCATCTGCCGCTCGTTGGGATTCGACTCCTTCGGCACAAAGGGCCGAATGGTGTCCTGCGCGATGATCGTCAGGGCGTTGCCAGCGCTCCGCAACGCGCGGTCGAGGTGGGGCACGCCGAAGCCGTACCGGCGCACGAGGCGCGCTCGTGCGCGCTTTCCGCTAGCCCCTCGCAAGTGGGTTTGCATCTGCGCCGTCCACTCGGCCGAGTGAACGACGAGTGCACGCACGGTCACGGGCCAGAGCGTCGGGTACTCGGACGCGATGATGGCGGCCATGCGCGCAGCCAGCGCTGTAGCAGCGCTTGTGGCCCAACTCAGGACGAAAGCTTTTTCTGCGGGCCGGTAGTGCGTCGAGAGCAAGCACAGGTCGGGGCAAGGAAAGTCGACGTCACCCTTCGCGTTTTTCACGACATTGCCGCCCTCGAAAACGACATCCGGCTTGATGGGCCACGCGTCAGCGAACACGACGCCAGTCGTGCTCCACGGCGAGAGTTCCCCAGCTGGTGCCACGGGCTGCCAGCCATTCCACTTCGGATTCTGGACGATGGACTTCTCCGTGAAAGCGCCCACCGTCAACACGTTCCAGGCCTGGGCCGGGTCGTGGACCGCATCGGTGTCGCTGCGGTCGAGGTGCGCGACCTGCAGCGCACCTTCATCGACATTCCCAGCGCTCACGACGAAGAGGCGTTGGACGGGGTCGCTCTCGTCGTCGAGGTAGACCAGGCCCTGGCTGCTCGCGTCAAGAGCACGCCCGGCGGCCAACGCATCGACGGCAGCTGACCACGACGTGGGCTGACCGCGATCGCGCTCGTCTGTGGCGGTCACGGCCAAGGAGAAGCAGCGCTGTCGCCCAGGCGCCTGAATTTCTACGCGGCTCGTGGCCTCCGCCGTGATGGCGCCGTACAGCTCGGGCGGGTTCTGACCATTCGGAGGCAGGATCTTCACCGACTCGAGCCCGTGGCTGAGTTTCACTGGGGCTGAGCCACCGAGCACCGACGTCAGGTCGCCATAGAGCGCGAGGCCGGCCATCTCCGTTCCGTGCCCATGGTGATCATGGGCACCCCACGAGGGCTCGCAAGTGTGGCAGTCGGATGTAGCGAGCGATGCCGCAAGCAGAGGATGGCCGCGGGTCACGCCGGTGTCGAGTACGCACACAGCGGGCGCAGCGGCCACAGCCGTCGTCGTCCGCGCGAGCAATTCCTTGGCCCACTCGCCCTGCTCTTCGGGCGCCATGTCCGCGAAGACCGTCGCGGTCTCCTTGGCTCGACGCACCTCCGCAAGATCGTTCAACACATCCAGGGAAGCCGAGAGCTGCTCGGCCGTCGCACACACCAGCGTCACGATGCGATCGTCGAACTGCAGACGCCGTCCTGCGATATCGAGTTGCTTGAGGGCCACGAACTCCATGAGCCGCGCAAGCTCGCTACCGTCGTGCCGGCGCAGCCAGACCTCCCACCAAATCGTCTCCCGGTCGGCCGGGTAGACCTCGGTCGCGTCCGTCCAGAGCCCCCGTAACGTGGCGAGCCGCAACGCACCCACCGGGTCGAGCATATCCTCGTGGCGTCGCTCGTTTTTCGTCTTCGGGGTCGTCTTTGCGTAGTTCTCAAAGCGCGTAACGAAGTGCTTCACCTTGCCTTCGGGAACGAAGACCGTCGCCCGCTCGATACGTCGCGGCTCTGCTTCCTGGGTCTGCGCGTGGCTGACCGCCACGAGTTCGATCCCCTGTCGCGCATCCTCAAGTGACGAGAGCTGTAGGGGGATGCCGGGCTGGCTCTCGAACTGGATGTAGAGCCCAGGCACGGCGCCATGCACTTGGATTCTGGCGTCAGCGCGGCGCTGATGCGCCTCGATCACGGCCGATTCGAGCGCCTGCTTGAGCGCCTTTCCGTGCGTTGCACGGCTTGGTGGAGGCGGAGGCTTCGGGATGTCTATCCTCCGCCCGTGCGGCTTGTACCGCTCCGTCGTGGGCTTGCCCGGGACGATGATGTGCTTGCGGTTCCGAGAAGCGGCCACCCTTCGGTCTCCTGGACGGGCTACGCGTGGGTGCTGCTTCGTTCCTCGAGGGCAAGAGCCAGATCCGAGTCGCGAACTGCGGTGCGGTGGTCGAGGATCGCGTCCTTCGCCGCTTGGTCGCAGGCCATCGTAATCTCGGCATGACTGAGCCCATCGGCAGCCTTCGCAGCAACATCCCAGTTAAGCGAGGACGTGTCGAGAAGCCCGAGACGCACACGCATCACTCGGGCCGCAACGTCCGCAGTTGGATGAGCGTATTCAAGCAAGGCATCGAAGCGGCGGAACAGGGCGCGGTCGAGCAAGCCGACATAGTTCGTCGCACCGAGCACGAGGCTGTCGGACTCGTCCTGCTCAAGGAACTGGAGAAAAGAGTTGAGCACGCGGCGGATCTCGCCGACGTCGTTCTTGCTGCCCCGCTCCCCGCCGAGCGCGTCGAACTCGTCGAAGAGGTACACGCCGCGCGTGGACTGGATCGCGTCGAAAACCAGCCGTAGCTTTGCAGCGGTCTCGCCCAGATACTTCGTAATCAGCCCGTCGAGCTGGATACTGAAGAGGGGTATTCCGAGTTCGCCAGCGAGCGCCGCCGCGGTCATGGTCTTGCCGGTACCGGGCGGACCGACGAGCAGAAGCTTCCGCATCGGTGCGAGGCCGTGCTCTCTAATCCGATCACGCTGGCGCTGTTCGGTTATGACCCGGTCGAGCTTGGTGCGCAGCGCATGGGTAAGCGCCATGTCGACAATGCGGGTCTTTGGGTAGTCAACCGTAAGCAGGCCCGCGAGTTCCCCTCGCGGCTGAGCCAATGGGACCGGCTTCAGGTTGCGCAGAACAGGATCGGCTGCCTTGGCATGCTCTCGCACTAGGTCCACAAGCGCGCGCAGATCCTGGGCAAATTTGCCATGGCCGCTCAGAGCCGCCTGAGCTGCAACTTGCATCGCGATTGCATAGAAGCGCGTGTCGTCGCCGTCTGCGTGGCTTCTCACTAGAGCCTTTACTTGGTTAGCTGTAGCCATATCGCTCTGATTGCCTTGTAACAAGCCTCATGCTCTATCATCGGAAATGATCAACCTCCGGGGCGGTCGATTGCCGTTATGGAGTTGCTCTTCACCATTGGAGCATGCCGCAGGGACACCGAAACACAACTTGAACGATACCATGACACTGCTTCTACGCGACATAGCCAGAGTGATCGCCTTCGCATTCGGCCCCCAATTGACACAGCATCGGCGTCCGTCGTTTAGCGGTCGCTCTTGGCAAATAGCATCTTCGGGGTGTCCCACAAGCCGGTTACGGGCCAGCCATCACAGTCAAGCCGCGATCGTGCGTAGCGCAATGCCCCACAAGCAGCACAGAGTCGGTGGCGACCACCATTCAGCATAGACCCGACGGCGGCCAATCACTCCATCGGCAGTTCCTCGCCAACTACACCAATCCTCTTGCGCTGTTCGGCCCACAACACCGGCGGGCTGATCGCAAGCTCATGCACGCCGACGCCAAGAGGCAACGTCTCATCCAGGATGGCCGCCACGATGTCGGGCGCGAGCGTGGTCAGATTGAGCATTCGGCACATGTAGCTGTTGTCGATCTTCTCCCGGGCGGCGAGCTCGGTGATGGACTTGGCTTCGCCCGATTCGAGCATTGCCAACCAGCGATGGCCGCGGGCCAGCGCCAGTTGCATCGGTGTGGCGGCGACATCCCAGGGCCTGGACTCCGCGGCTTCACCATTCGGCAGGGTGACCAGTTTTCTGCCGCTGCGGCGTTTGATCTGAATCGGCACTGACAGGGTCAGCCTGCCGTCGCTGGCGGCGACGACATCGGGCGCCCCGGTCCTGCAGATTCGGATCCCGTTCACGCCAGCGCCTCCTGCCGCCGTTCGGCGGGCACCGGGCGCAGATCCAGCACCAGACGTTCGAGGCCATTGGTGCGCAGGCGTACTTCCAGATCAGTGGGTGAAACGATCACCTTCTCGACAAGGAGCCTGATAATCCGGGTCTGTTCAGCCGGAAACAACTGGTCCCAAATCGCATCGAGGCGTGTCATGGCCACGGTGACCTTGGCCTCGTCCAAGGAGGGATCCAGCTTGTTCGCCTGCGACAGCACGTCGCCGAGCAGATCCGGTGCGCGCAGGATTCCTCGCAGTTGTTCGAGCACTGCCGACTCCAGTTCCGCTGCCGGCAAGCGTGGCAGACCGGACGCGCCTGCCTGCTCCTTGGTATCGCGCATCGGGATGTAATACCGGTAGCGGCGCCCGTTACTCTTCTTCGTCGTGTGCCATGGCGACAGGGCCCGCCCGTCGTGGCCGAACACGATACCCTTGAGCAGGAAGGGCACGACCGCTCGCGTGGCGTTGCCGCGCACCCGGCAATTGGTGGCGAGAATCGCGTGCACGCTATCCCACAACTCGCGTTCGATGATCGGCGGGTGCGCGGCCGGAAACCACTGCTCCTTGTGCCGCAGTTCGCCGAGGTAGGTGCGACTGTGCAGCAACTTGTAGATCATCCCCTTGTCGATCGGCTTCCCCTCACGGACCTTGCCGTCCTGAGTGGTCCAGGCCTTCGAGGTGACACCGTCGAGCTTCAGCTCGTTGAACAGTGCTGTGCTGGAACCGAGTTCAACGAAGCGCTGAAAGATGTGCCGGATGAGCTTGGCTTCCTGCGTGTTGGGGACCAGTCGCCGGTTCTCGACGTCGTAGCCCAGCGGCGGCACGCCACCCATCCACATCCCCTTGCGTTTGCTGGCGGCGATCTTGTCACGGATACGCTCGCCGGTGACCTCGCGCTCGAATTGCGCGAAGGACAGGAGAATGTTGAGCATCAACCGGCCCATCGAGGTAGTGGTGTTGAACTGCTGGGTCACAGAGACGAACGAAACGCCGTACCGTTCGAAGACTTCCACCATCTTGGAGAAGTCCGCCAGGCTGCGCGTCAGTCGATCGATCTTGTAGATCACGACCACGTCGATCTTGCAGGTCCTCTACGACGAGGCTTTGGCCGGGCGCTGCTATACGGCCCAGCAGTTTGGCGAGAGCTTTGAGGGCCAGGCCGGACTTGGCGGCGAGCGGACGATACGCGATCGAGTTTCGGTGCTCTCGACGCAGGGCTACATCAAGTTCTTCCGGGAGGGGTCTCGCTACGGACTGGCCATGACCAGTCGCAGCAAGTACGGCTACCTCTGCGTGGAAGACATGCGGCTTAGGCAGTCCAGCGGCCCGCCCGATCCGGACAGCGGCGAGATCGACATCCTTGAGCACTTGATCTTGCCCACCCACTACAAGTGCCCACAGACCGGTGCATTGCTGCCGGTCGAGAACCCGAATGTATGGCTGTACCAGGACGAGGAAACGACATGAATACCCCCCCAGCAGAGTGCTACGGCAGATGGGAAAAAGCTTGCCATCTGGACCCCGGAGTTTTCCATCTGCCTCAGATGGAAATTGTTTGCCATCTGGATTTCTCGGGAAATCAAGCACTTGACACGCAGATGGAAAAGCCGGCAGATGGAAACGCTGCGATCTTTCCATCTGGCGGAAATGCCCGTGTTTACTGGCTTTGCGAGGCATTTCCAGATGGAGAAATCTCTCCCTCCTACTACGTAGGAGAGGGAACAGAGGTTCCCTCGCCCTTACGTAGAGAGGCGTCTGCCCCATGCTGGCGGGTAACCGACCCGGAGAATGCTACCTGTCTGTTGGCCCTGGATCTGGGTACGCAGACCGGTTGGGCGTTGCGCAGTCGGGATGGATCCATCGTCAGCGGCTCGGAGTCGTTCCGACCTGGACGCTTCGAGGGAGGCGGGATGCGCTTCCTGCGATTCAAGCGCTGGCTCACCGAGATCAAGCAGTCGGTCGACGGCATCGATGCGGTGTACTTCGAAGAGGTGCGTCGTCACGCCGGTGTCGATGCGGCGCACGCTTACGGCGGTTTCCTGGCGCATCTGACCGCGTGGTGCGAGCACCACGAGATTCCCTACCAGGGCGTGCCGGTCGGGACGATCAAGAAGCACGCCACCGGCAAGGGCAACGCCGGCAAGGACGCGATGATCACCGCCGCCAAGGCACGGGGACTCGATCCGCAGGACGACAACGAAGCCGATGCGCTCGCCCTGCTGGCATGGGCAGTGGCTCAGGAGGTGGCGTCATGAAGATTCGTCCGCAACGCTATCGCTGCCCGCTGGGGCGGTTGCAACCAGACGTCACGAATCTCGAAGCGGTGAAGGAAACCGGCTGGCGCGAGCAACGCATTCTGGTGGTGTCCGACACCGACGAGCGGCTGGACTTCGTCGAACGGGAGTTGGTCCGGCGACTGGGCGAACGGCTCTACGGCACAGGAGGCCGGCGTCATGGCTAACTGGACCCTCGAAGACGTCGCGGCACGATTCACCGAGGCGGCCGAAACGGGCCGGCGACTGCCGCGCGTTCGGGTGCAGGGCTACTTCAACGTCTGGCCAACCTTTGCCCGAGACACATGGGAAGCGTATCCCGAGGAGGAGCGTGACTACCGTCCGTTGCCGCCCAACCCTGATGCCATCGACCGGATGCTGGAGACGATGCGCTGGGTGCAGTGGCTGGAAGTCGAGCAACGCCATCTCGTCTGGATGCGGGCCAGGCGCTACGGCTGGCGGGACATCTCGATACGTGCCGCCTGCTGCACCAGGACAGCGCAACGCCGGTGGCAAGGGGCGATCCAGATCGTTGCCGATCGGCTCAACGAACCGAGGACCGTGGCCTCGTGAGGAGTTCGGATAGTTTCAGAGTACATCAGCGGGCTGCAGCGAAAGCCTGCGGGCAATTGCGCCTTTTGCGGCTCGAAAGGGGTGTCGCATCCCGGGCCGTTTTGACCTACAGTGACGGCTATGGTTGGGAAAGGTGCGAGAGCGAAGGCTCCTCCCTGCTTGGCGGCATGATCAGACGAAAAACCCGCCGGCTACGCTCGCTACCGGCTACTTGTTCGCCGCAGGGCAAGGCATCGCAAATGCGATCACTTCATGGTCGCGCCGCCAGATCACTCCGTCCGAATGCACAGCGAGCCACCAGTTTTGTCTGGCGGGATGCGGCCTCTTGCTGGCAAACGCAAGGGGTGTCAGAACGGCAAGACACCAGCTCGGCTGAGGATCACGCACGGAGCCATAGACGATGGCACCCACACCGGCATCTCTGGCTACACGAGCAAACGACTGCGTCGCAGTGTAGTCGTCGGGTTGCGTCCACGACGCGACATCTCTGCGGAAGGGCTCCTCGCGGAGATCAACGGCTGGCGTGTGCACCTCCGCACGGAAGGCTGTGTGCGCGACGGGTCCGATCCGGTCGAGGCCTTCGGCATCCTGAAGAAACCGCCAGCGCCAGCATCCCAGTTCGGCGCAGGCTGTCCGGACCGTTGCCGCACCGTAGAAAACGCCCAAGTCGGTTGCGGACCGGAAGCGAGAGCCCAGACCGGCAGGAGGATATCGAAACGGCGTCGCAAGCAGGTAATCGAGCCCGCTCGTAGCGTCAGGCAATGCCGGCTTGCCGGCTTCGAGCAGCGACTCCAGGGCTTCCTGCTCGGCGGCGCTGTCGACGATCTTCATCGTTGAAGCCACGTGCTGGGCTTCAACGATACGCCAGGTTGAACCGCGCCAGGCCCGGGCCTCAGACGAGACCGCGAGAGGCGTCCAGGTAGTGGACGACACGAACGAGTCCTTCGGTAGTGCTGATGAGATCAACGGGACGACCGTTGAGCGCTCGGTTGTTGCTGGCGAGCCATTTACGAGCGGTCCCCTGCTCACCGACGAGAGAGTCCAGCGATCGGAAGGCGCGGACGAACAACAGGGCCAACTCCCATTCCTTGCGCTTTTGGTCCAGTTGATACGCGCCGGCGTACAGTCGGGTGACCGTTGCCGCACTTACACCCAGCACCTTGGCAAGTATCGACCGCTGGATATCCAGGTGATCAGCCGCGCGAGTCACCGCCTTGGTGAGCACTGCGGCAGGCTGTGCGGTGCTCGCTGCTTGAACAGTTGTTCCTGGCATCTCGCTCTCCTTTCTACAGAAATTATAGACCATATAGTTTTCTGTAGAAAGCAAATTGACGTCACCATCGCCCCGCCCCTGTGGCGGGTTTTTGCAGTCAGGCCTGCACAGGATCGAGAACACCCTAGGTCACGTCGAAGACTGAGCCGGGCTGTCGTGGCCAGCGAGTAGCGCCCCGAACGCCGACAGCAGGGTGGCACAATGCCAACGGCCAGCGCGGACGCGTTTCTGCACCAGATGTAGGTAGGCGTCAGGTACAGGAGCCTGCTTCCGTTTGTGCCTTCGTTGATTGCAGGTCACGCAAGCGGCGACGATATTTTGTGCCGTATCCAGACCGCCGTCCTGCCGAGCTTCAAGGTGCTCTGCGGTGCACTTAAGGCGTTGCGCCTGGGTGGGCTTTATCTTGTGGGCTCGGCAAAACGCAGCGAGATCATCTTCCCACATCGGCAAGCCGCAGTAATAGCAGCGGCCCAATTGAGCAAGGTAAGCGGTTTTTCGATTGCGGACTAGTGGCGTGGATGGCATAGAAGGCTCCTTTAAGAATCAAAGTGAACCCCGTTAGCTGCATCAGCCGCACAAAACGGGTACCAGCCGAACCGCTCCGGCATGGCCCTACACGCGGTCGATCACGAGCCGCACGTGCGAATTATAGCCTTTTCCGTTTCGCTTTTTGAAACGCTCCGGGCGTCAAGCCCGTGAGCAACGACTTCGCCTGCAGACGCTCGGACTGACACGCTTGGGGTGCTATCAGCCTCGCCAATGCGCAGCATTGCGGCCGGCGACGTAATCGCCCCGCCCCCCTTTTTCGGAACATCGGAACACCATGCTCAACGTCGAGTACCGCAAGGTCGAGGCGCTGATTCCTTGCGCCCGGAATCCGCGCACCCACACCGTCGAGCAGGTGGCCAAGATCGCCGCCAGCATCGTCGAGTACGGGTGGACCAATCCGATCCTGGTCGATGGCGACAACGGCATCGTCGCCGGTCACGGCCGGCTCGCCGCGGCGCGCAAGCTGAATCTGGACGATGTGCCGGTCATTGAACTGGCCCACCTCACGCCGACCCAGAAGCGTGCCTATCTCATCGCGGACAACCGCATGGCGCTGGATGCCGGCTGGGACGACGCCCTGCTGACGCTGGAACTCGAAGACCTGAAGCTGGCCGACTTTGATCTGTCGTTGACCGGATTCGACGCCGACGAGATCGACGCCTTGCTGGCTGATAGTCACACCGACGCGGAGCAGCCGGGCGATGGCAACCCGCCCGATGCCGCCGACGATGTGCCCGAGGTTCCGGCCAATCCAGTCTCGCGTCCCGGCGACGTGTGGGCCTTGGGGCCGCACCGCCTGATCTGCGGTGACGCCGCCGACGCTACCGCGATCGCCGCCCTGATGCTCGGCGAGCAGGCGCGGCTCTGCTTCACCTCGCCGCCCTACGGCAACCAGCGCGACTACACCAGCGGTGGCATCACCGATTGGGACGGCCTGATGCGCGGCGTATTCACGGGCCTGCCAATGACCGAGGATGGCCAGTTGCTGGTCAACCTCGGCTTGATCCACCGCGACAACGAAGTGATCCCGTACTGGGACGGCTGGCTGGCGTGGATGCGCACCCAGGGCTGGCGGCGGTTCGCGTGGTACGTCTGGGACCAGGGACCGGGGATGCCTGGCGACTGGGCCGGACGTTTCGCCCCGAGCTTCGAGTTCGTCTTCCACTTCAACCGGCAGAGCCGCAAGCCGAACAAGATCGTGCCGTGCAAGCACGCCGGTCAGGAATCGCACCTGCGCGCAGACGGGTCCTCCACAGCGATGCGCGGTAAGAATGGCGAGGTCGGCGGCTGGACGGCAGCGGGCCAACCCGCGCAGGACAACCGGATCCCCGACTCGGTGATCCGGGTGATGCGCCACAAGGGCAAGATCGGCGAAGGCATCGACCATCCGGCCGTCTTTCCCATCGCGCTACCAGAGTTTCTCCTCGAGGCCTACTCGGACGCAGGCGACATTGTCTTCGAACCCTTCTGCGGTTCAGGCACAACGATGCTCGCCGCACAGCGTACTGGCCGCATTTCACGGTCCGTTGAGATTGCCCCCGAGTACGTGGATGTGGCGATCAAGCGTTTTCAGCAGAACTTCCCTGCCGTGCCGGTAACGCTCGCAGCGACCGGCCAGACCTTTGCCGAGGTCGCCGGCGAGCGACTGGAGAGCGACGATGCTGACCTTTGAGCAGTGGCCGATTGACCGGCTGATCGAGTACGCGCGCAACCCGCGCAAGAACGATCATGCCGTCGATCAGATGGCCGCCGCGATCCAGGAGTTCGGCTTTCGGATTCCCTGCATCGCGCAGTCCGATGGGCGTCTCGTGGATGGCCATTTGCGTTTGAAGGCGGCCCGTAAGCTGGGCCTCGCGACCGTGCCGGTGATCCTCGCCGACGACCTGACGCCGACGCAGATCAAGGCCTTTCGCCTGCTGGCCAACCGCTCGGCGACCTGGGCCGAATGGGATGATGATCTTCTCCGCCTCGAACTCGATGAGTTGAAGCTCGACGACTTCGATCTCGCGCTGACCGGCTTCGATGCCGAACAGTTGCTGGAAATCATGGCCGGCGAGGAAACGACGACGGCAGGCGAAACCGACGACGACGCTGTTCCGGACCTACCGGAGACGCCGGTATCACGAACGGGCGATGTCTGGGTACTCGGGAAACACCGCTTGCTCTGCGGTGACGCCACCGTTGCCGAGAGCTACGAGCGACTGCTCGGTACCGATCGCGTGTCGATGCTCTGGCAAGACCCGCCGTACAACGTGAATTACGCCAACACGCCGAAGGGCAAACTGCGCGGCAAGAACCGCGCGATCCTGAATGACAACCTGGGCGACGGGTTCTACGACTTCCTGATCGCCGCCCTCACCCCGGCACTGGCACGGTGCGATGGCGCGGTCTACATCGCGATGTCGTCCAGCGAACTCGACGTGCTGCAGTCTGCGTTTCGCGCCGCCGGTGGCCACTGGCCGACGTTCATCATCTGGGCGAAGAACACGTTCACCCTGGGTCGCGCCGACTACCAGCGGCAGTACGAACCGATGCTCTACGGCTGGCCCGAGGGCGGCAAACGCCACTGGTGCGGTGACCGTGACCAGGGCGACGTGTGGCAGATCAAGAAGCCGGTCAAAAACGATCTGCATCCAACGATGAAGCCGGTGGAACTGGTCGAGCGCGCGATCCGCAATTCCAGCCGCCCGGGCGACCTGGTACTGGATGCCTTCGGCGGTCCGGGCACCACCTTGAT
>Ga0078784_16_pt53 | contig 20782 bp, 18 predicted proteins | sample CanAccphospTypeI_FD_67364 | JGI IMG/M metagenome (GOLD analysis project Ga0078784, IMG submission 67364) | Unknown Accumulibacter genome from EPBR bioreactor metagenome | reverse complement strand
GCCCAGGCCGCCAGTGGCGTGAGTAAAGCCAGCAGGGCGAGCAGGGTGCCGCAGCGGCTGAGTCTAGCGGCCTTCATGCTTGCGCTCGGCGACCTGCTTCAGCCATTGCGAAAATGGCTTATCGCCGTCGCCGGCCGCTGGCAGCTCGCCCTTCGGTAGCGTGTGCAAGGTGCGGATCTGGCCAGGCACCAGGCCGACAACGAGCCAGGTATCGCCAATCTCGACGAGAACGATGCGCTCCCGGGTGCCGATCATCAGCCCGCCAACGACGCGCAGCGGCCCGTTGCTGCCGAAACCACGACCGCCGTTGAGTCGACGCAGGAAGTACGCGGCGAGAAAGAGAACGGCGATGACCGCCGCCAGCCCGAAAACCGTTTGCAGCATCGTCGCCAGCGAAAGACCGGGTGGGTCCGGGAGCGCCGTCTGGGCGAGTGCGCCGCTCGAAGACAGCGCGCAGAGAAGCCAGCACGCATTGTGCGTCGGGTGTTCGGCGAGGGGCTTGAGGTGTCGAAGCAAGAGGGTCGGCCAGCTTTGGATGCTGGGCGCTATCTTAAAGCAAGCGTGGCGAAGCGCAAACGCCCGTCCGAGAGGGCTATGGCTTGAGGAGGGCGCAAGGACGCTCAGCGTCCGATCTGGCGAGCCCGTTCGGAGGGCGTGACGATATCCGTCAGCCGAATCCCGAATTTGTCGTTGACCACGACCACCTCGCCCTGCGCGATAAGCGTGCCGTTGACATAAACGCTCATCGGTTCGCCGGCCATGGCGTCGAGTTCGACGACTGAGCCATGCGCCAGCTGCAGGAGGTTCTTGATCGTGATCTTGGTGCGCCCGAGTTCGACGGCGATCTGCACCGGGATGTCCAGAATCATGTCCAGCTCGTTCATCAGCGAGGCCTTGTTCCCGGGTTCGTCGAAACTCGGGAAGATGTTGGCAGCCTTCTCGCTGGCGCTGGCGCTGGCGTTGGGCGTTGGGTCAGCCTGCGCCTGCTCGGCCATTGCCGCTGCCCAGTCGTCGTCAGCCGTGCTGTCGTCGGCAGCGCCGGCGTCCGCGTCATCTGGCAGGTCGAATTCGTCCTTTGCGTCCTTATCCATTACTTCCTCCGGCAGGGGCTTCCTGGTGATCGCTGGCCATGAAGCGTTCGACCTTGAGCGCGTATTGGCCATCCTGTTGCCCGTAGCGGCATTCCATCACCGGGACGTCGTCGACCAGGGCGATGATCTTGTCGGGAATGTCGATAGGAATGACGTCGCCGACTTTCATCTCCAGAATCTGGCGCAGAGCGACGCTCGTCGTGGCCAGCTTGGCCGTGATTTCCACCTCGGCATTCTTCAATTGCTTGCGCAACATGATGATCCAGCGTCGGTCGGTCGACAGTTGATCGCTTTGCAGGGTGCTGTACAGCAGATCGCGAATCGGTTCAATCATCGAGTAGGGAAAACAGATATGCATGTCTGCACTCGAACCGCCGAATTCCAGCGAAAAGCTCGTCGAGATGACGATCTCGGACGGGGTGGCAATATTGGCGAACTGTGAATTCATCTCCGAGCGGATGTATTCGAAAGTCATGTCGTAAACCGGTTTCCAGGAGCGCGAATACTCGGTAAATACGACCGTCAACAGGCCCTTGATGATCCGTTGTTCGGTGGCTGTGAAATCCCTTCCCTCGACCCGCGTATGGAAACGGCCATCGCCGCCGAACATGTTGTCGACGACCAGGAAGACCAGGCTGGGGTCGAAGACGAACAGTGCCGTGCCGCGCAGCGACTTGGCGGCAACCAGGTTGAGGTTGGTCGGCACCACGAGATTGCGCGTGAACTCGCTGTATTTCTGCACCCGTATCGAGCCCACCGATATTTCGGCGCTGCGATGCATGTAATTGAAGAGGCCGATGCGCAGGTAACGGGCGAAGCGTTCATTGACCAGTTCGAGCGTCGGCATGCGCCCGCGAACGATTCGTTCCTGCGTCCCGAGATTGTAGGGGCGTGGACCAGCGCCAAGATCTTCCGCTTCTTCCGGTTCGTCGGCTTCGCCGCTGACGCCCTTGAGCAGGGCGTCGACTTCATCCTGCGAGAGGAAATCGGCGCTCATCGCGGCTCACTGGATGATGAATGACGTGAATAGCACTTCCTTGACCGGCCAGTCATTGTTTTTCCCCCTGCCGGCGGGGTCGAGGACGCTGTTTATCCGCTCCTTGATTTCGTTGGCAAGGCTTTTCTTGCCGTCGGTGGTAATCAAGTCCGAGGCCTTCTTGCTGGATAGCAGCAGTGTCAGGTCGTTACGCAGTTTGGGCATGTACTGCTTGAGTTGTTCGTCGACCTGCTGATCCTCAACCTCGACCGAAAGAATCAATTGCAGATACTGGTCGCCGTTCTCGGGTACGAGATTGACCGTGAATGCGTCGAGGGCGACATAGACCGGCGGCGCGTTGTGGTCTGCCTTCTTCCTCTTGGCCGGCTTGGCCCGTTCACGGGGGGCGTCGGCGTACTCCTCGTCATATTCGCTGGCTGGCTTCAAGAGAAAGTAGGCGCCTGCGCCGCCGATCCCGAGCACCAGGACCAGCACGGCGATGATGACGATGAGCAGCTTTTTCCTGCTTTTCACTGGCGCGGCGACTGCGCCGTCCGCTTCGGCTTTTGCATCCTTGGCCATTCAGCAACTCTCTCCCTGGTTGGTTCGCCCGGTGGTGGTTTTCAGCTCCCGTGTCGACGTGCTTCACGCAGGTCTGGCGCCAGCCTCGCTAGGCGAAAATGTCGACCAGTGCGCTGCCACGGTGCGTGACGATGCTTTGACCCACCAGGTCGCCGCGCGAATCGTTGCCAAGTATAGCGGTATCAGCCATCGGGCGGGGCGACCCCGCGGGCTGGCGTTGGCCGTCGCTCTGTTGGCGGAAGGATTCGCCGCCAACGCTGACCTGCCCGAGGTCGATTCCGGCACTGGCGAACATTTCGCGCAGGCGCGGCAGGGCCGTCTCAATGGCCCCGCGAACCTCGGCGTTGGCCGAGACAAAGTGTGCGTTGGCGCTGTCCTTGTCGATCTTCAGGGTGATTTCCACCGTTCCCAATTGCGGCGGATTGAGCGTCAGTTGCGCAAGCTGCTTGTCGTTACCTGCGAACCACAACAGTTTCTGACCGAAATCGGTGGCCCACGAGGGGTCGCGTAGCGCTGTCTGCAGGCCCATGGACGTGTCCTGGACGATGCCTGCGCTGCCGTTATGCGCCTGGCTCGCGGGCCCGAGAGTGGCCAGGTTGCTGGCCGGCGACAGCGCTTGCTCCGCCCGCTTCGCCTCGCCTTGCGCAAGAGCCTGCGCGAGCAAGTCGCCGACGGCAAATTTTGCCGCTTTGCCGTCGCTGCTCAAGGTGGTAGACGCTGACGCCCCGCGCTCGTCGCTGCCGGGGTAGGGCCATTGCGCGGCATCACTTGCCGAGCTTGTCGCCGCCGAGGCGAGCAGCGCTGCGCTGCGAGTCTGCAAGGAGACGCTCAGCGGGGCGATCTCGCCACTGTCCGAGCCGCGCGCAGGATGGCTGGCCGGAGGCAGCGCGTTTGGCTGATTCAGGCCGAGCATGGCGAGGAACTGCAGGCCTGCCGAAGCGGGATCGGCTGCCGCGAGTGACGCCATGTCGCCAGCCGCGGCAGCGTTTCCGCTCTCCAGGGGGCGCGGCACGGCACTGACGGGCAGAGCCAGCAGAATGCTTGCAAAGTCGAGTCCGCCGCCAGCGTCATCAACAGCGGTCGGGCCGCTGGCGCCACCTTCGGCGGACGCTTCCAGGGCGGTTGCCTGGACGAAGCTTGAAACGATTGCAATGCTCATGAACGATCCCTTTCGGCGAGTGCTGCCGATATTCAAGCAAGTATCGTTCCATGTTCCAGCAGCCGCGCTTAATGGTCGTCCTGTCGGTCGTACTTCCGGCGCGCGGCAAACTCGTCCTGTTCCTTCTGCTCCTGGCGCCCTTCCAGCTTTGCTTCGCTGGCGCGATGGCGTTCAAAGAGGGCGTCAAAGGCTTGCAGTCGGGTCCGCTGCTGCTGCCATGCCGCCTGCCCCGCGGCCGTGTGCGCTTGTTGCCGGCGGACCGCCTGCAACTGCTCGCTGATGGCTTGGTCGAGCCGGCACAGGAATTCCTGATAGTTGCGCCATTCGGGCTGCCGCAGTCCCTCCTGCACGGCTCTGCGAAAGCGCTCGCTGTAGTCATCGCGATACTGTTCGAGCATGTCGAGCTTGCCCTGCGCATCGCGTTCCGTGGCAATCAGGCGCGCCAGACGTTGCGTCGCTTCGTCGCTGCGATTCTGCATCAGGTCGAGAACGGCTTGCAGGGAGAATGGTTTCGGCACGTTGGACTCGGGGAACGCGGCTGGCTAATTCAGCGAAGGGTCGGAGTCGGAAGTATGGCTGACTACCCTCAATCAGGGGTTGACGGCGAACAAGGACTGCAGATTTGCGATGCTGGTGTCGAAGTCGGCGCGCTCGGCGAGATTCTGTTGCAGCAGTACTTCGAATGCTGGATAGATGGCGATGGCCTGGTCGAGTTGCAGGTCGGAGCCGGCAGCGTAGGCGCCGACGCTGATCAGGTCGCGGGAGCGCTGGTAGCGTGAAAAGAGGCTCTTGAAACGGCGGATGTGATCGAGGTGCGCGGGGCTGACCAGGTTGACCATCGCGCGTGAGATCGACTGTTCGATATCGATTGCCGGGTAGTGGCCGGCGTCGGCCAGCGTCCTCGAGAGCACGATGTGACCGTCAAGAATCGCGCGCGCCGAATCGGCGATCGGATCCTGCTGGTCGTCGCCTTCGGCGAGCACGGTGTAGAAACCGGTGATCGAACCGCTGCCGTCGGCACCGTTGCCGGCACGCTCGACGAGCTGTGGCAGGCGAGCGAAAACCGACGGTGGGTAACCGCGGGTGACCGGCGGCTCGCCGATGGCCAGCGCAATCTCGCGTTGGGCCATGGCGTAGCGCGTCAGTGAGTCCATGATCAGCAGGACATGCTGGCCCCGGTCACGGAAGTACTCGGCGATGCTGGTTGCGTAGGCAGCGCCTTGCAGGCGCATCAGCGGGCTGACGTCGGCCGGTGCGGCGACGACTACCGACCGGCGCAGGCCTTCCTCACCCAGAATCTGCTCGATGAACTCCTTGACTTCCCGACCACGCTCGCCGATCAGTCCAACGACAATGACGTCAGCTTCGGTATAGCGAGCCATCATGCCAAGCAGGACGCTCTTGCCGACCCCCGAGCCGGCGAACAGGCCCATGCGCTGGCCACGGCCGACGCAGAGCAGGGCGTTGATGGCGCGTACCCCGACATCGAGCGGGCGCTCGATCGGCGCTCTGGACATCGGGTTGACCGGTCGGCTTTGCAGCGGCCGCAGCGAGCTGGCCTCCAGCGGGCCCAACTTGTCGAGTGGGCGGCCGGCGCCATCGAGGACACGACCGAGGAGTGATTCGCCGACCGGGACCAGCTTTGCACGGTCAATCGAGCGCCGCCGTGCCGGCGGTGGCTGACCGATGCGCGGTGGCTGCTGCGGCGCTTCGAGAGCGACGACCCGGGCTCCCGGGGGCAGGCCATAGACGTCTTCCGAGGGCATCAGGAAGAGCCGCTCACCGTTGAAACCGACGACCTCGGCTTCGATTGGCGAGCCGCCCAGCGGCATGATGCGGCAAGAGCTGCCGAGCGGCAGGCGCAACCCCGATGCCTCCATTACCAGGCCGTTGATGCGTGTCAGGTGGCCACTGGGAAGCAGCGAATTGACCTGATGGGCCGCTTGTCCGCAGCCATCGAGAAAGCGCCGCCAGTCAGCGAGGTGCCGATTGTCCGCGTGCTCGCTCATCTTGGCTTGGCCTTTGCCTCGGGCTCCTTGCCATCGAGCCAGTCCTGGCTGATGCCGATGCCTTCGACGACACGCCGCCAGCGCGTTTCCAGCGTCGCGTCGACTTCGCTGGCCCCGAGTTCGACGCGGCAGCCACCAGGCGTCAGCGCGCCATCCTCGACGATTCGCCAGTTGATGTGCGGCAGTTGATCGCCCAGATGCTCGCGTACCAGCGCAGCGTCGTCGGGGTGAACGAACAGCAGGGGCTGTCCGTGAAGCGGGTGCAGGGTGCCCACGGCCTCCCTGACCACTGCCAGCAGCAACTCCGGCTGTACGCGCAGACTTTGCCGCAAGACCTGGTTGGCGACCTCCATTGCCAGGGTCAGCAATTGATCGGCGACACCCTGATCAATACCGCTCATGGCCTGCTGCAGGTTGTCCATCAGGGTTGCCAGGGCGTCCGCCGAGGATTTTGCCGCAGCGATGCCCTCCTGATAGCCGGCGGCATAGCCTTCCTCGTGCGCTTCCTGATGCATGCGCTCGATGTCTTCGGCGGTCGGCAGGACCAGCGGCGGCTCTGCCGGCACTTCGTCGCCGCGGCTATCCGCGACTTCGGCAGCCGCTTCTTCGGCCGGCGTGGCGTCGGCAGGCGGTTGCTCGGCAGGTGGTTGCTCAGCAGGCGGGCGGTCGGGAGGCGGGGCTGCGCCGGCCTCTTGCTGCTCGTCGAAAGCGGCAACCTCCCAGCGCTGGTAGGCGGTCAGTTTCTCCTTGGGGATCCAGTTGCTCATGCGCCTGGCTTACTCAGAGCATTTCCTCGCCGCCGGCGCCGCCAAGCACGATCTGCCCTTCGTCTGCCAGGCGGCGGACAATTTTGAGAATCTCCTTTTGCTCGCTTTCGACTTCGGAAAGCCGCACCGGCCCGCGCGAGTCGAGGTCTTCGCGAAGCATTTCGGCGGCGCGTTGCGACATGTTCTTGAAGATCTTTTCGCGCAGCGATTCGGTGGCTCCCTTCATTGCCAGGATCAGCGATTCCGACTGGATTTCGCGCAGCAGGAGCTGGATCGCCCGATCGTCCAGATCCATGAGGTTCTCGAAGACGAACATCTCGTCGAGGATCTTCTGTGCCAGATCGGGGTCGTACTCGCGGATCGAGTCAACCACCGAAGACTCGTTGGCGGTACCCATGAAGTTGAGGATTTCGGCAACCGCGCGCACGCCGCCCATCGCCGACTGTTTGACGCTCGCGGAACCGGAAAGAAGGCGCAGCATGACGTCGTTCAACTCCTTCAGGGCTTCGGGCTGGATACCTTCGAGTGTCGCGATGCGCAAGACCACGTCGTTGCGCAGGCGCTCGGGGAACTGGTTGAGAATGTCGCTCGCATGGTCATGGGCGAGGTGGACGAGAATCGTGGCGATGATCTGCGGATGCTCGTTCTTGATCAGGTCGGCGACGGTTGGCGCATCCATCCACTTCAGGCCTTCGATACCGTTGGTATCGCCCGGCTGGAGGATACGGGAAATCAGGTTGGACGCCTTGTCGTCACCGAGGGCCTTGGTGAGGACCGAGCGAACGTAGGCATCCGTATCGTAGTTGACTGCGGCAGACTCCTCGGCAGTGGTCTGGAACTCGGCGAGCACTTCGCCGACGCGCGCGCGCGGTACCGATTTCAGTGCGGCCATGGCGTGCCCCAGCTTCTGCACTTCCTTGGGCCCCAGGTGCTTGAGCACCTCGACCGCATAGTCTTCGCCAAGCGCGATCAGCAGAATGGCGCTTTTCTCGATGCCGTCGTCAGCTGGCATTGGTGCCGGTCCATGCCCTGATGATGTTGGCCACCGCCCGTGGATCTTGCTGCGCCAGCTCACGCGCCTTGGCAAGTTGCTGCTCGAGCAGCTTGGCGGCTGTCGGCGCCTGCTCCTCGCCCTCGCCTTCGCCTTCGTCGCCAGCAAGGAGGTCGATGGTGCCGCCGACGCTGCCTTCGCTGGCCGCTCCCGGTTGCAGAATGGTCTTCAATAGAGGCCGAACGACGCCGAGCAGGAGATAGGCGAGGATGCCGGCAAGCGCTCCGTACTTGAGCAGGTCCTTGACCAGCGAAAGCATTTCCTGGTCTCGCCACAGCGGCAGGCCGTCCTCTTTCTCGAGGGTGGTGAATGGCGCATTGGCCACTGAAATGGTGTCGCCACGATCCTTGTTGAAGCCCATCGCTTCCTTGACGAGGTCGCTGATCTGTTTGATCTCGGCGTCGGACAGCGGCTTGCTGACACTCTTGCCGTCCTTGTCGATTTCCTGCCGCTGATTGACCACCACCGCGCCGGAGAGGCGCCTGATTGTTCCGACGGCGTTCTTGGTGTGGCGGATGGTCTTGTCCACCTCGTAGTTGATCGTCGCGTTCTTGCTCGTGCTCAGTGGCTGTCCGACGCCTGCGATGACCGCCTGCACCCCGGCGGCGTTGATCTGTCCGGGGACCGGAGGCTGGCCCGGGGCGGCGGGGCCGGCGCCTGCCACGGCGGGTTGGGTCAACGGGGCCGTCGGCGGTACCGGCGGCTGATTGCTGAGGGCACCGGGAACTCCTTGCGCGCTCGGGTTGGTGCTCGCGGTTTCAGCGGTCTGCTGGCTGCGAATACTGATATCGGGCGGGGTGGTGTTGGGGCGATGCGTTTCGGCAGTCTGCTCGCTTTGCGAGAAGTCGATGTCGGCGGCTATCTGGACGCGTGCATTGTCGGGGCCGACAATCGGTGCCAGGATGTCCTCGACGCGCTTGATGATGCTCGCCTCGACCTGATGAATGTAGCTCGCCTGCGTTGGGTCGAGACCGGCTTCCAGGAGAGCGTTCTTCTTTCTCGACAGCAAGGCGCCGCTCTGGTCGAGCAGGGTGACGCTGGCCGGCGTCAATTGCGGGACGCTGGCGGCGACCAGATTCTGGATGCCGGCGACCTGGGTCGGATCGAGCGTGCGTCCCGGATAGAGATTGAGCATGACCGACGCCGATGGCCTTTGCTCCTCGCGCATGAAGACGCTTGGCTTCGGGATCGCCAGGTGTACGCGTGCCGCCTGCACGGCGGCGATCGACTGGATGGTCCGCGCTAGCTCTCCTTCCAGGCCACGTTGATAATTGACCTGTTCGGCAAACTGGCTGACGCCGAACTTCTGCGCTTCCATCAACTCGAAGCCGACGGCGCCACCGCGTGGCAGTCCCTGCGACGCTAGGCGCAGGCGGACATCGTGCACCCTGCTCTCGGGGACCAGGATCGCACTGCCCGAGTTGCTGAACTGGTAGGGGATGTTCATCTGCTCGAGCGCAGCGATGATTGCGCCGCCGTCGCGCTCGGAGATATTGGAGAAAAGTACCTTGAACTCGCTTTGCCTGAGCCAGGTGCCGGCGACGACGAGCAGCGCAAAAATCGCGGCAATCGAGACTATCAGCACCACTTTCTGCTTGTCGCTCAAGCGCGCCAGCGCCTCGCGAGCGCGATCCAGCGGTTTGCCCGCGCCTGCTATCTCGGTGGTTTCGGTTCCGGCTGCAGCCATGCGCCCGATACGGTGAAAGCCTGCGTTGGCGCAGGCGAAAAGCGAAAAATGATGACAATTACTCTGCTATTGTAGCTGTTAAATGCACGGGACTTTCCATCGGATGAAGCAAGTCGTACAAACGCCGGGCCCTGAACTCAAGGCGCAGGAACTGCAACGGGCATTCGACGCCTTCAACCAGGTTTCGCTGGCGCTGACCCAGTCGTACCAGGGATTGCAGGGCCGTGTCGAATCCCTGGCCGCTGAACTGGCGCTTGCCAATGGCGAGCTGCGTCGGCAATACGAAGAGAAGGAAGCGCTTTCCGAACGCCTGTCGCTGTTGCTCAAGGCCTTGCCGGCTGGCGTCGTGGTGCTCGACAGCGCGGCTCGGGTCAGCGAAGCCAATCCGGCGGCCACCGAAATGTTTGCCCAGGCGATGATCGGCGAAGCCTGGCCGACGCTGGCTCAGGCCAGTCTGGTTGCCGCCGAGGCGCCCGACGAGTGGCAGCTTGGCGCGCGCCGTCTGGCGATCGTCGAGAGCCCCCTTGATTCTGCCGGCGGGCGAATTCTGCTCATCCACGACGTCACCGCAGCGCACGCTCTCAAGGCGGAACTGGAACGTAACCAGCGCCTCGTGGCCATGGGCGAGATGGCCGCTTCGCTGGCCCATCAGTTGCGTACGCCGCTGGCGACGGCCTTGCTCTACAGCGCCAACCTGGCGCAGCCGGGGCTTGCCGACTCTGCGCGGCTTCGTTTCGCGGACAAGACGACTGCCCAGCTGAAGCGCCTCGAGCGCCTGATCCAGGAAGTGCTGCTCTTTGCCCGTGGCGAAAGCATCGGTCGCGATTCGACGCCGGCCAGCCAGCTGCTCGCCGAAGCTGCGCAGACCGTTGAGCCCCTGTTCCTGGAGGGGGGGATTGCTTTCCGGGTGCTAGGCGACGCTGCCGGCATCATTGTCACCGGCAGCCGCAAGGCGCTGGTCGGCGCCCTGGTGAATCTGCTCGAGAACGCTCTGCAGGCCTGTACGACCGTCGGGGAAGGTGGCAGACGTCCAGTCGTCACCATTGGCGCCGATCTGGTCGACGCCCAGCTACGCATTGCCGTGCGCGATACGGGTGCCGGCATTGCCCCCGAAATCCAGGCGCGCGTATTCGAGCCTTTCTTTACCACCAGCGGGCAGGGAACCGGACTTGGTCTGGCCATTGCGCTGGGCGTCGTACGCGCGCACGGTGGGGCGATGACAGTGCACTCGGTGCCGGGCGAAGGCTCGGAATTCGTGATCATGCTGCCGGTCGCTCTGGCGGCCGAGCGGGCGGTCTGAGGGCCACAGCCCATGCGGCCCGGTCTGCCGATACTGGTGGTCGAAGACGACGCCGCCCTGCGCGAGGCGGTGTGCGATACCCTCGAACTGGCTGGCCAGGCGGTCGTCTCCGCCGGCGGCGGGAACGAGGCCCTGCAGCTCCTCGCCGAACGCACCGTCGCGCTGGTGGTCAGCGATGTGCGAATGCTGCCCATCGATGGCATCACCTTGCTCAAGGAGATCCGCATTCGCCATCCCTACCTGCCGGTGGTGCTGATGACCGCTTTCGCCGACGTCGACCGCGCCGTCGAAGCCATGCGCGCGGGTGCCTGCGACTTTCTGCTCAAGCCGTTCGAGCCGAAGGCTCTGCTCGAACACGTGCAGCGCTATCGTCTGCCGGAAGTCCACGATGACGCGCGGGCGATCGCCATCGATCCGCTGAGTGTCAACCTTTTTGCACTTGCCCGGCGGGTCGCACAGAGTGACAGCACGGTCCTGCTGACCGGCGAAAGCGGCGTTGGCAAGGAGGTCGTGGCGCGCTTCATTCACCAGCACTCGGCGCGCAGCAAGGGCCCGTTCGTGGCCATCAATTGCGCGGCCATTCCGGACAGTCTGCTCGAGGCCACCCTGTTTGGTTACGAAAAGGGCGCCTTCAGCGGCGCGCAGCGCGCACAGGCCGGCAAATTCGAGCAGGCGCAGAACGGCAGTCTGCTGCTCGACGAGATCACCGAAATGCCGCTCGGACTGCAAGCCAAGCTGTTGCGGGTCTTGCAGGAGCGCGAAGTGGAGCGCGTCGGCGGCAAGCAGCCGGTGGTCCTCGATATCCGCGTCATCGCCACTTCCAATCGCGACATGGCCGACGCCGTGGCCAGGGGTCACTTTCGTGAGGACCTGTTCTACCGCCTGAACGTCTTTCCCCTGCTCATTCCGGCGCTGCGGCAACGAGGCGAGGATATTGCTCCGCTGGCGCGTCATTTTCTTGCCGATCACGGCGCTCGCGCCGGTCGCCCCGCTCTCCGCCTGTCTGCCGCTGCGGATGCGGCGCTGCGTCAGCATCCCTGGCCGGGCAATGTCCGTGAGCTGGAGAACGTCATGCAGCGGGCGGTCATTCTGGCCCCCGGCGACATCGTCGAACTCGAGGCCCTGCATCTGGCGGCAGCGGCACCGCTGGCGCCGAGCGCCGCGCGGCGACCAGAACCGGCTGCGCCGGCAATGACCACCGTCGCGTCCCCGGCGCAGCCCCGGAAAGCCAACAAGATGAGCGAAGTGGAGCGAGAGCATATACTGGCGACACTGGCGTCGGTCGGCGGCTCCCGAACCCTTGCCGGGCAGCGCCTGGGGATGTCGGAGCGGACCTTGCGCCACAAGTTGCGACAGTATCGTCTCGACGGTTTTCTGAAGGCTTGAAGGTCTGCTCAGCCTGGCCGTTGAGCTGGCGGGATTTTTGCTTTAATAGGTTAGGCAGTGAACGGAGAAGAGAATGGACAGCAAGGGTATCGAGCAAGTGTTGAGCGTCTTGAAGGCGACGTCAGCAACCGCTGGCGGTCGTGTTGCCGAGGCGCAGAGCCTGGCAACGGGGGCCGACTTCGCGCAGGTGTTGCAGAATTCGATCGCCCAGGTCAGTCAGACGCAGCAGCAGGCGGAGGCCATGGCGGCAAATTTTGCCGCCGGCAACAGCACCGAGAACCTGCACGAAGTCATGATCGCGCTGCAAACGGCCAGCCTTTCCTTCCAGGAGATGATTCAGGTGCGCAACAAGCTCGTCTCTGCGTATCAGGACGTCATGAACATGCAGGTCTAGCGGGTTGGATCGAACGCCGGCACGCTGGCTTCTTTGCAGTGTACAGTTCTGCGCTCGGCTGCAGCTTGGCGCTCGTCTGCCACCGGTCATGGGACCTTGTATTCCAGCTGCGCTGCACCCATAATGCTTTCCATGGTCGTAATTCCGGCAAACCGGAAGCGTTCTGGACGCGGGTTCGATTCCCGCCACCTCCACCACTGCGGGGGTGCACCGGTTTCGACAGGGTGACAGATGGCGAGCAGGCGGCCCGAGAGGCGACGGACGTAATCCGCGCAAAACCACAAACGCCAATGATGAGCGTTTCGCAATGGCCGCTTAAGGCCTGCTGAGGACATAGCCGTCCAATAAACAGAATGGCTATCGGTGGGGGCTTCGGCCCCCATCGTCATTTCAAACTGCGGCGTGCTTGCCCCGCCTGATCGCCGGATGGTCGGCGGCCTTCTTCTCGCACGACGTTCCGCGCCGCTCTGCGCGCGACTGACACTTGCCGGATCGCGGACGAATCACGGTATATTGTCGTTACACCTCTTCCTTCGGGAGCCTCATACATGAAAGCTGGCGCTCTATCTGCGTTACTGGGATCTGGATTGCCCTTGCTCGCGACGCTGCGGGACTATCGACTTGCATGGCTCGGCAAGGACTCGATCGCCGGCCTTTCGGCGTGCATCGTCTCGATTCCGTCGGTGATCGCCTATGCCGAGCTGGTACACCTGCCGGCGATCACCGGCTTGTACGCGGCGCTGGCAGCGGCCATCGGCTACGCCCTGTTTTCAAGTTCGCGGCACGTTATCGCCGGGCCAGATGCGGCGATCGGTCTGCTCGCTGGTTCGGCAATCCTGCCGTTGTCGGGCGGGGATCCGGCGCGCATCGTCGTTCTCGCGGCGGTGCTCAGTCTCCTGTCGGGTGTCGTGCTGCTCCTCGCCGCGCGACTGAAGCTCGGCGTCATTGCCGATCTGCTGTCCCGGCCGGTGCTGATCGGTTACCTGAACGGTGCTTCGCTGGTTCTGATTGCCACGCAGCTCGGGAAGATGTTCGGCATCAAGACCGAGGGCGAAGAATTCTTCCACATTGTTAATACGGTATTCCAGAAGTTGCCCGAGACGCATCTGGCGACTTTCTTTTTCGGCGTGCTGCTGGTTGCTCTGCTGGTTGCGCTGGCGCGCTGGCTGCCACGCGTACCTGGTGCGCTGGCGGTCTGCGCGGTGGCGATCACAGCCACTTTCGCTCTTGACTTGGGCAGCTACGGCATCGCTCTGGTCGGTGAGGTGCCGTCGGGATTTCCGCATCTGACGATTCCCTCGATCCGCTGGGCAGATCTCGCGGCACTCGCGCCGGCTGCCGTGGCGATTGCCTTCCTGGCGTTTTCAGACGGCATTCTTCTGGCGCAGACCTTTGCCGAGAAGAACGGCTACGAGGTGCGTCCGAACCGCGAGTTGGTCGCTCTGGGCTCGGCGAACATACTGGCCGGGCTTTGGCAGGGCTTTCCCGTTTCGGCCAGTCAGTCGCGTACCTCGATCGTCGATTCCGCCGGTGGCAGGACACAGCTCGCGCAGGTGATTCTGGCCCTCGGCCTGCTCTTGTTCCTGTTCTTCCTCACCGGTCTCATCGCCCTGCTGCCGAAAGTCGCCCTCGGTGCGATCCTCATCGTCACCGCCATCGGCATGCTGGAAGTGGCGTCCCTGAAGGGCTTGTACAAGATCGACCGGGTCGAGGCCGGCATTGCCCTGGGCGTCACGGCTGCGATCCTGCTGGCCGGTGTCGTGCCCGGGATCATTCTCGGTCTGCTGCTGTCGCTGGTCGCCGTGCTGGTCGAGGTTTCGCGTCCCGATGACGCGGTGCTGCGCCGCCTGCGCAGCGACGGCAAGTTCCACGACTGTCTTGAGGACGAGGAAGCGGAGAGCGTTCCGGGCCTGCTCGTCTACCGGCTCTATGCGCCGCTGATCTTCGCCAACGCCAGGCACGTCGTGAACCGCCTGCGGACGCTGGTCGACGAGGCGCAGCCGCCGGTCAAATGGCTGGTCATCGACGCCCAGGCGATCCACGACATGGATGTCACGGCAGGGCAGCGCTTTGCGGAGCTGCATCGCGAACTGGTCGCCAGGGGTATTGACGTCAAGATCGCCGACGCGCCGAGGCCGTTCCGGGAGGAACTCGCCAAGGTTGGTCTATCCGAGGAAATCGGCGGCGCGGACTTCTACGTTTCCGTCAAGCAAGCGACCCAGGACTTCGAGCGCCAGGTCGCTGCCGCGAAAGAGGAACCTGGTAGCGCGCCCGTGTAAGGGAGGGCGCCCGCTTGTTGTCGGCGGAGTTGGCGCATTCAGCCGGTGCGCGTCGGCAGCACCTCGTGCAGCAATCGGGCCGCGTCGCGAATCATCTTTTCGGTGCTCTCCCAGTCGACGCAGGCGTCGGTGACCGAGCAGCCGTACTTCAGCTGTGACAGGTCTTCGGGGATCGCCTGGTTGCCGGCGACGAGGTTCGATTCGACCATCATGCCGACCAGCGACTGGTTGCCCAGGCGTACCTGGTTGACCACGTCGGCCATCACCAGCGGCTGCAGCTCGGGCTTCTTGTAGCTGTTGGCGTGCGAGCAGTCGATCACGATATTGCGCGGCAAACCGGCCTTGCCCAGCGCCTGCTCGGCCATCTGCACGCTGACCGTGTCGTAGTTCGGTCGGCCGTCGCCGCCACGCAGTACCAGGTGGCCGTAACGATTGCCCCGTGTGCGAACGATCGACGTGCGCCCCTGGCCGTTGATGCCCAGGAAACTGTGCGGCCGCGAGGCGGAAAGGATGGCGTTGATGGCGATGGCGACGTCGCCGTTGGTGCCGTTCTTGAAACCGACCGGGGTCGATAGCCCCGACGAAATTTCACGGTGCGTCTGCGACTCGGTCGTGCGCGCGCCGATGGCCGTCCAGGCGATCAGATCGCCCAGGTACTGCGGCGAGATCGGGTCGAGAGCCTCGGTTCCGGCCGGCAGGCCGATTTCGGCGAGCTCGAGCAGGAACTCGCGCGCCAGTTGCATGCCCTGATCGACGCGGAAAGAATCGTCCATGTCCGGGTCATTGATGTAGCCTTTCCAGCCGGTGGTGGTGCGCGGCTTTTCGAAGTAGACGCGCATGACCAGGTACAGCGTTTCGCTGACTTCGTCGGCGAGCGTCTTCAGGCGGCGCGCGTAATCGAGACCGGCGATCGGGTCATGGATCGAGCACGGTCCGACGACGACAAACAAGCGGCGGTCCCGGCGGTCGAGAATATTGCGCAGGACCTCGCGGCCGTTCATCACCAGGCTTGCGGCGGCTGGCGAAAGCGGCAGGCGGGCGTGGATTTCTTCGGGGGAAGGCATGGCGTCGAAGGCGCTGACGTTGATGTTTTCGATGGCGAAATGGGTCATGGTTTTGGCAGACAGCTTAGTTGATGAATCAGGTCCTTGACCGCGGCGACGCGGTCGGAAAGCGTTGCGCACTGGCGTTTGAGGAGCAGTTTGTCGGGTCCGGACAGACGGTAGTTGCGGTCTCTCTGAATCAGATTGATGATGCGCAGCGGGTCGATTGGCGGTTCGGCGTCGAATTGCACGATGATCTGTTCGGCCGTGGCGTCGAGCTTGCTCACCCCGAGAGGCTTGCACAGCAGGCGCAGCCGGTGGCTGTCGAGAAGCGCGCGGGCCTGTGGCGGCAGCGCGCCGAAACGATCGACCAGCTCTTCCTGCAGGTCGGCGATGTCGTCGCCGGTGGTGCAGTTGGCCAGACGCTTGTAGAGCGCCAGCCGCTGGTGGACGTCGGGCGCGTAGTCGTTGGGCAGCAGCGCCGGGGTATGCAGGTTGATCTCGGTGGCGATCGCCAGCGGCTGTAGCAGGTCCGGTTCCTTGCCCTGTTTGAGCGCCGCGACAGCGCGGTTGAGCATCTCGGTGAACATGTTGAAGCCGACTTCCTGCATCTCCCCGGACTGGCTGTCGCCGAGGACCTCGCCGGCACCGCGAATTTCGAGGTCGTGCATGGCGAGGTAGAAGCCGGCACCCAGTTCATCCATCATCTGGATCGCTTCCAGGCGCTGCCTGGCCTGCTTGTTGAGTGCCGCGTCGTCGTGGGTCAGCAGATAGGCGTAGGCCTGGTGGTGCGAGCGGCCGACGCGACCGCGCAGCTGATGCAACTGCGCCAGGCCGAACTTGTCGGCACGATTGATGACGATGGTGTTGGCATGCGGGTTGTCGATGCCGGTTTCGATGATCGTCGTGCACAGCAGGACGTTGACGCGTTGTTGCGTGAAGTCGCGCATTACCCGCTCCAGCTCACGCTCTTTCATCTGGCCGTGGCCGACGACGATGCGTGCTTCGGGCAACAGTTTTTCGAGCTTGCTGCGCATGTTCTCGATGGTGTTGACTTCGTTGTGCAGGAAATACACTTGTCCGCCGCGTTTGAATTCGCGCAGCAGCGCTTCGCGGATGATGCCGTCGGAGAAGCGGGTGACGAAGGTCTTGATCGCCAGGCGCTTCTGTGGCGCCGTGGCGATGACCGAGAAGTCGCGCAGGCCTTCGAGCGACATTGACAGCGTGCGCGGGATCGGTGTCGCGGTGAGTGTCAGTACGTCGACTTCGGCGCGCAGCGCTTTCAGCGCTTCTTTCTGGCGGACGCCGAAGCGGTGCTCCTCGTCGATGACCACCAGTCCGAGACGGCTGAACTTGACGTCTTTTTGCAACAGGCGATGCGTCCCGATGACGATGTCGAGCTTGCCGTCGGCCAGTTCGCGCAGCGCCTGCGCTACCTCGGCGTTGGTCTTGAAGCGGGACAACTCGGCAATTCTTACCGGCCAGTCGGCGAAGCGGTCGTTGAAAGTCTGGAAATGCTGTTCGCAGAGCAGGGTCGTCGGGCAAAGGATGGCCGCCTGCCGACCGCCAGCGACTGCGCAGAAGACGGCGCGCAAGGCGACCTCTGTCTTGCCGAAACCGACGTCGCCGCAGACCAGGCGATCCATCGGCCGGCCGGATTTCATGTCTTCGATCACCGCCTCGATCGCCGTCGCCTGATCGGCAGTCTCTTCAAAACCGAAGCCGTCGGCGAAGGCGTCGTGGTCGTGCGCCTTGAACTCGCAAGGGTGCCCCTGGCGTGCGGCGCGCAGAGCGTAGAGTGCGAGCAGCTCGGCAGCCGTATCGCGGGCCTGCAGCGCCGCGCGCCGTTTCGCTTTTTCCCATTGTTGCGAGCCGAGTGTGTGCAGCGGCGCGGCGTCGGGATCGGCACCCGAGTAACGCGAGATGACGTGCAGTTGTGACACCGGGACGTAGAGTTTGGCGTCGCCGGCGTAGTGCAGTTCGAGAAATTCCATCTCGCCTTCACCGAGGTCGAGGTGAATCAGACCCCGGTAGCGGGCGATGCCATGCTGCTCATGGACAACCGGCGAACCGACCTTCAGCTCGGTGAGGTCGCGCAACCAGTTGTCGACCGTTGCCTTGCGCTGCGCCGCGTGCCGGGAGCGGCGCGAGGGACTGTCGGCGTAAAGCTCGGCTTCGGTGATGATCGCCAGTTGCGCGAGCTGGAAACCGTCGTGCAGCGGCGCGACCGCCAGAGCGAGCTTGCTGTCGGCGGCCAGGAACGTGGCAAAGTCGCCACCCGCGGTCGGCGCCAGCCCGTAGTCGGCGAACAGTTCGCTCAGCGTTTCGCGGCGTCCGGCGGTTTCGGCGAGCAGCAGGACGCGGCCCGGGAAGTCGTCGATGAAGCCCTTCAGGACGTGCAGCGGGTCCTGGGCGCGGCGGTCAACGGCCAGCGGCGGCAGGTTTTGTGCGGGGCCGTCGTTGCCGGCGGCGAGGTTCACGCGGGCGTACGATTTCGCGGCGACGAAAAACGGCTCCTCGGCGAGGAACAGTTCAGCCGGCTGCAGCAGGGGGTGGCTGCGGTCGCCGGAGAGCATGTCGTAGCGCGATTGTGCCTCGCGCCAGAAGGCACGGATCGCCGCCGCTACGTCGTTGTGGAGGACGAGAACGGTCTCTTTGGGCAGGTAGTCGAAAAGGCTTGCCGTCTCTTCAAAGAACAGCGGCAGCCAGTATTCGATGCCGGCCGCCGCGACGCCGTTCGAGACATCCTTGTAAATCCGCGACTTGCCGGGGTCGCCTTCGAAAATCTCCCGGAAACGTTGGCGGAAGCGCGCGCGGCCCTTCTCGTCGAGAGGGAACTCGCGTGCGGGTAGCAGGCGAACTTCCGGGACCGGGTAGAGGGTGCGCTGACTATCGACGTCGAAGGTCTTGATGCTTTCGATCTCGTCGTCGAAGAGATCCAGCCGGTAAGGCAGTTGCGAGCCCATCGGGAAGAGGTCGACGATGCCGCCGCGGATCGAGTATTCACCCGGCGCCACGACCTGGGTGACGTGCGCGTAGCCGGCCAGGGTCAGCTGCGCTCGGAACGGAACGGCGTCGAGTGGCTCGCCCTGCTTCAGAAAAAAGGTATAGGCGGCCAGATACGCCGGCGGCGCCAGGCGATAGGCCGCCGTTGCCGCAGGAACCAGCAGCACGTCGCAATCGCCACGCATGACCGCGTAGAGTGTCGCCAGACGCTCGGAAACCAGGTCGTGATGCGGCGAAAAACTGTCGTAAGGCAGCGTTTCCCAGTCCGGCAACAGGCGGATGCACAGATCTGGAGCAAACCAGGCAATTTCCGCGAGCAGGCGCTGCGCGTCGGTGGCATCGGCCGTGAGCACGGCGAGCATGCGCTGCCCGGCGCTCGCGGCGGTTGCCGCCTGGGCGATCAGCAGCGCGTCGGCTGAGCCTGCAAAGGAGGGAAGCTGAAGCCTTTCGCCGACTTTGGGCAGCGGCGCGCGGGGAAGCGGTAAGAACAATGAATACGACTCGCGACTCGATGGCTGAAGTGAAGTGAAGTGAGCTGCGCGAGCCGGTCAGGGCAAGGCAGCAAAACGGCGAAATTATAGCCGATCAGTCGGCGTCGCCGACATCGTCCCCGCAGCGCAGGTGTCTTGGCGTAATCGGGCGCTTCACGCCTGCCGTGCTGCGAGTTTCGCACTCAGAGCAGTGAAGAACTCCGAAGCGCCGCTGCGGATCGAGTAATCCGCGAGGGCTGAAAGCGATGTCGGGTGCGGGTTGACCTCCACCACCGTCGCCCCGGCCCGTTTGGCCCACACCGGCAGCAGCGCGGCCGGTTGGACGGTGAACGAGGTGCCAACACAAAAGAACAGGTCGGCGGTCATGCTGCACGTTTCGGCAGCCGCAAAGACCTCCTCGTCGAGCATTTCTCCGAACAACACCAGATCCGGGCGCACCGGCGCACCGCAGCGGGGGCAGCGAAAAGGTTCGGCGGCGCTTTGCTCCCAGTCGGCCGAGAAGCCGCAACGCTGCTGGCAGCGGAGGCGGTGTATGGTGCCGTGAACTTCGAGCACTGGCGCGTTCCCGGCGCGGCTATGGTAGCCGTCGATGTTCTGCGTAATGACCGTCAGTTGTTTTGCCCGACAGATTTCCTGCAGCCGGGCGAGGGCTTGGTGGCCGGCGTTCGGCTGTCGTTCGTCGACCAGCCTTTTCAATTGCAGCAGCCAGTTCCATACGCGTTCCGGATTGCGCAGGAAACCCTCAATGCTGGCGACCTCATCAGGATCGACCTTGTTCCACAGTCCGGTTGCGCCGTCGCGAAAGGTTGGAATGCCACTGTCGGCGGACAGACCTGCCCCTGAGAAAACAACGATTTCCTTCGCCTCGCGCACCACGGAAGCGACTGATTCCAGGCTGCCTGAGTGCATTGTCGTCTCCTTTCCGGTACCCGGACTGGTTGGCCAGATCCCGCCTCCGAGGAAGTGGACCTCAGGGCGCCTCATGCTCGCTTGATTCTCGCATATTCCCGATTGTTGACCATCCCGGTCCGCACGGGGCCGACACGCGCTTGGCGAATTCCCTCAGGCGGCGGTGGGCAGCTTGTCAGCACGGGGTGCGGGGGCGGGCGTGGCAGCGTCTCGACGCACGCAGCGGAGTGCCGCGAACGGGCAATCGTTGTATAAATGCAACACAATGCCAAACCAATGCTTGAAGCCGCCGAAGTTTGTATGCTTAAATCCGCCGACTGCGCAAAAATCGCATCGCGTGACACGCATTCGGACCTAACAGAGATTAATCGAGGAGGAATATCTTGAAATCGAAAATCATTACTACCCTGCTGGCCTCAATCGGCCTTTTTGCTGCAGTTGGCGCCGCACAAGCGCAAACCGCGGCTGATCGCGTTTATGTGATCGACTCACGCGGTGAAGTCGCGATGAGCGGCGCCGGCCTCTGCTGGCGGACCGGCTTCTGGACGCCTGCAGCTGCGGCCAAGGACCCGGCTGGTTGCAAGTGTGACAAGGACCTGCTGCCGAAGGAAGTCTGCGAGCCGCCGATGGCCAAGGCTGCTGCTGCGACGGC
>Ga0078784_16_pt101 | contig 23254 bp, 20 predicted proteins | sample CanAccphospTypeI_FD_67364 | JGI IMG/M metagenome (GOLD analysis project Ga0078784, IMG submission 67364) | Unknown Accumulibacter genome from EPBR bioreactor metagenome | reverse complement strand
TCTCGCGGTCGGAAAACGACGTGTAGTTGTAGGGGATCTCGCGCAGGCGTGCGTTCATTGATGCTCTCGGCTACCGGCAAAAGGCGAATTCTAGCTTATTGCAGTGCAACAGATGGCCGCCGATCGGCGGCCCTGGCCCCCGGCAGCGCCGTGAGCGCGCCCATTCTGTCAGCCGGGCAGCAGCAAAAGCTTCCGCTCACGGCCGTCGCAGCTCGGCTTCCTCGGGTATCCTGTCGCCATCAGCTTGGGAGGGCGCATGAGCAGGATTACTTGTTGGGCGACTGGTTTGGTCAGCGAGCCGCGAACGGCCGTGCTGCGCGGCACGCGTGACCGGCGCCTGACCACGGCGCAGCAGCCACGCACGCGGACGCCAGGTCAGGCAAGGCCTTGCATCGCGCTCGCCAGGCGCGTGGCGCCGACGTCCCGGCTCGCGAGCCGACCCACTTGATTCACGAAACGCTGCACGGGATCCTGTCCAGCGTCGCCTGGCCGGCGGCGATCGCCACCGCCTGGGTCGTCGGCGAACTCGCCTACCGTCTGCTGTCGCTGCCGCGAATCAGCAGTTATGGCATCGCCGGTTTTGCGATGGCGGCCAGCCAGGGGGGATTTCTCGACAACCCATCGGGAACGCCGGTCGCGCTGCTCGCACATTTTGCCTTCGGACTGATCCTTTTCGAGCTCGGCTATCGCATCAACCTGCGCTGGCTGCGCGTCAACCCCTGGCTGGCCATCACCGGCGTGGCCGAAGCGGGCGGCAGCTTTGCGGCGGTGTTCATTCTCGCGCAGGCCTTCGCCCTGCCGATGGTGCCGTCGCTGCTCCTCGCCGCCCTGGCCATGGCCACGTCACCGGCAGCGGTACTGCGCGTGGCCAACGAACTGCAAAGCTCCGGCCAGGTCACCGAACGCCTGTTCCACCTCACCGCCTGCAACTGCGTGCTCTCGCTGTTCGTCTTCAAGGCTGTCGTCGGCTACTGGGTGCTGGCCAGCGCTGGCAGCGCCTTCGAGGCGGTGTGGAACAGCCTGGTGGTGATCGGCGTATCGGTCGCCATCGGCGCGGCCTTCGGTGTTGCCGTTCCGGCGCTGCTCCGCCAGCTCGGCAGGATCGACCGCAACGCGACCGTCGCCTTTGCCGCCGCAGCCCTGCTGCTGACCGCCGTGACGCACGCCTTCAAGTTCTCGCCGCTGCTGGCGGCACTGGCCTTCGGACTGGTCGCCCGGCACCGGCGAGCGATTCTCTCGCAGGCGCAACGCAACTTCGGCACCCTCGGCGACCTGCTGACCGTGCTCCTGTTCGTTTTTATCGCCGCCTCACTCGACTGGCAGCAGGTGCGCAACGGACTGACGCTGGCGCTGGCGGTCATCGCGCTGCGTCTGGCCGTCAAGATGGCCGCGACGACGCTCTTCGCCCGTCCCAGCGGCATCACCTGGCGAAAAGGCGCGCTGACCGGACTGGCCATGACGCCGATGTCCGGCCTGGTCATCGTCCTGCTCGAGCAGACTCGCCACCTCAAGCTCTACGCCCTCGATCAGGTGGCCGGACTGGCGGCGATCGTACTGCTGCTTGAAGTGATTGGCCCAATCCTTACTCGCCAGGCGCTGGTCTGGGCCGGCGAAACGCACCCGCGCGAGGGTCGCTGAGCGTGGCCCTCAACGCCTTCAAGGCCAGCGAACCCCTGAGCATGGGAATCGAACTCGAATTGCAGCTGGTCAACTGGACCGACTTCGACCTTTCCGGCTCGGCCAGCGATCTGCTCCACCTGCTCGGTCACCGGACCTTCCCCGGCGACGTCAAGCCCGAGATCACCGAAAGCATGATCGAGATCTCGACCGCCGTGCATCACAGCCACGCCGAGCTGCTCGCCCAGCTGCGCAGCATTCGCGACGCGCTGGTCCGCTCCGGCGACCGCCTCAACGTCGCCGTCTGCGGCGGTGGCACGCATCCTTTCCAGCGCTGGTCCGAGCGGCGCATTTTTCCCAACCCGCGCTTCAATCAGCTTTCGACCCTCTACGGCTACCTTGCCAAGCAGTTCACCGTCTTCGGACAACACATACATATCGGCTGTGCCAGCGCCAATGAAGCGCTCTACCTGCTGCATGCCCTGAATCGCTATGTACCCCACTTCATCGCCCTGTCCGCCTCGTCACCGTTCTTCCAGGGCGTCGACACCCAGTTCGACTCGGCGCGCCTCAATTCGGTCTTCGCCTTTCCCTTGAGCGGCCGTGCGCCCTTGATTTTCGACTGGCGGGAGTTCGCAGAACACTACTTCGCCAAGATGGAAAAAACCGGCGTGGTAAAGAGCATGAAGGACTTCTACTGGGACATCCGCCCGAAACCCGAGTACGGCACGATCGAGCTGCGTGTCTGCGATACGCCGCTCACCGTCGATCGCGCCGCGGCGCTGGCCGCTTACCTGCAGGCGCTCTGCCGCATGCTCCTGCAACGTGATGAAGCGCCGCCGGTCGAGGACGACTATCTGGTCTACAACTACAACCGTTTTCAGGCCTGCCGCTTCGGGCTCGACGGCGTCCTGGTGCATCCCAAGAGCAACGCGAGTCAGCTGCTGCGCGACGACATCCTTGCCACCCTGGTCCGCCTCGAGCCCCATGCCGCGGCCCTGGACAGCGTGGCGGCACTCGATCAGCTGCGCCATGAAGTGATCGGTGAAGGCAACCACGCGAGCCTGCTTCGCCAGCACTTCGCCAACGCCGGCAGCGTGCAGGGAGTGGTCGATGCGGCGGTAACCCTCTTCCGGCGGGGAAGAAGCAGGTAGTCGACCGCCCGCGAAGTGATCGGCGACCGCTTCACCTGCTAGAATCCGCGGTTTCCCTTGCCGCACACTCCCGCCGCCATCATGCCCATGGACTACCTCGAAAGAATTCTCAACGCGCAGGTCTACGACGTGGCAAGCGAAACGCCGCTTGATTTCGCGCCCGGCCTTTCGGCGCGTACCGGCAACCGGATACTGCTCAAGCGGGAAGACCTGCAACCGGTTTTTTCCTTCAAGCTGCGCGGCGCGTACAACAAAATCTTCCATCTCTCGGCGGAGAAGCTGAAACGCGGAGTGATCTGCGCGTCGGCCGGCAATCATGCCCAGGGCGTGGCGCTGGCGGCGGCCAAGGTCGGCTGTCGAGCGGTGATCGTCATGCCGACCACGACGCCGCAGATCAAGGTGCAGGCGGTACGGGCCTTCGGCGGGGAAGTGGTGCTGGTCGGGGAGTCGTTCGACGACGCCTACGCGCACGCCCGCGAGCTGGAAAAGAGCGAAAAACTGAGCTTCGTGCACCCTTTTGACGACCCGGAGGTGATCGCCGGCCAGGGGACGATAGGCATGGAAATCCTTCGCCAGCACGGCAAACCGATCCATGCCGTATTCTGCTGTGTCGGGGGTGGCGGACTGATTTCCGGCGTTGCCGCGTACATCAAGCGGGTCCGGCCGGAGACCAGGATCATCGGGGTTGAAGCCAGCGACGCCGACGCCATGGCGCGCTCGCTGGCGGCCGGCAAGCGCGTGCGGCTCGACCATGTCGGCCTGTTTGCCGACGGTGCGGCGGTCAAATACGTCGGCGAGGAGACCTTCCGCCTCTGCCAGATGTACGTCGATGAAATGGTGCTGGTAAATACCGACGCCATTTGCGCGGCGATCAAGGACGTCTTCGAGGACACCCGCGCGGTCCTCGAACCGGCGGGCGCGCTGGCGGTGGCCGGCGCCAAGGAATACGCCCGCGCGCACAAATTGAAAGACAAGACGCTGGTCGCCATCGCCTCCGGCGCCAACCTCAACTTCGACCGTCTGCGCTTCGTTGCCGAACGCGCGGAACTGGGCGAACAACGCGAAGCCGTCTTTGCCGTGACCCTGCCCGAGAAACCCGGTGCCTACAAGCGATTCGTGTCGTTGATCGGATCGCACAACATCACCGAGTTCAACTACCGCTACAACGACCAGCGCGACGCACACGTCTTCGTCGGCATCCAGGTCGGTTCCCGCGCCGAATCGATAAAGCTCCTCGAACAGCTGCACAGGCACGATTATCCGGCCCTCGATCTGACCGACGACGAAATGGCCAAGGGGCACATCCGCCATCTGGTTGGCGGCCACTCGCCACGCATCAGCAACGAGCTTCTTTACCGTTTCGAGTTTCCCGAACGCCCTGGCGCACTGATGAAATTTCTCAACAGCATGAGCGCGGGCTGGAACATCAGTCTTTTTCACTACCGCAACCACGGCGCCGACTACGGGCGAGTACTGGTCGGCATGCAGGTACCGCCGAGTGAAATGAACGAATTCGAGGACTTCCTGAAGAAGGTCGGCTACGCGCACTGGAACGAGACCAACAACCAGGCGTACAAGCTGTTCCTGGGCTAGTTTCACGCCGCAGACACCCGTAGCGGTGATAGGCTTGGCCGGCAACGCCAGCGGCCTTGACCTCTCACACGCCGCTGTTCGTTCCCGAGCCGGTCCAGACACCGCACACTTTCGAGGAGATCATCGAGATGCCCATGAACATCGTCAACGACGTCACCGGCCTGATCGGCAATACGCCACTGGTCAGACTGCATCGAATCACTGCCGGCATCGAAGGCACCATCGCCGCCAAGCTGGAGTTCTGCAATCCGGCGCACAGCGTCAAGGATCGCATCGCCATGGCCATGATCGACGACGCGCAGGCTGCCGGCCGGATCGGCCCGGAAACGATCGTTCTTGAACCGACCTCGGGCAACACCGGCATCGGTCTGGCGATGGTCTGCGCGGCGCGCGGGATCAAGTGCTGCTTCGTGATGCCGGAAACGATGAGCCGCGAGCGCCGCCTGCTGCTCAAGGCGTACGGGGCCGAACTGGTCCTCACGCCCGGGCCGGACGGGATGGGCGGCGCCATCGGCCGCGCCGAAGCCATGGCCGCCGCCGATTCGCGCTACTACATCCCGCAGCAGTTCGAAAACCCGGCCAACCCGGCCATCCACCGTACGACGACGGCTGAAGAGGTGTGGCGTGACACGCATGGCCAGGTCGACATTTTCGTCGCCGGTGTCGGCACCGGCGGCACGATTACCGGCGTCGGCGAAGTGCTCAAGGAGAGGAAGCCCGGCGTGCAGGTGATCGCCGTCGAGCCCGACGCTTCGCCGGTGCTCTCCGGTGGAACGAAGGGACCGCATCCGATCCAGGGCATCGGCGCCGGCTTCGTGCCGAAGGTGCTCAACACGGCGATCTACGACGAAGTGCTGCGGGTCAGCGCGGACGACGCTTTCGCCACCGCCCGCAGAATGGCCACCGAAGAAGGCCTGCTCGTCGGCATTTCTTCCGGGGCCGCAGTATGGGCGGCGATGGAAGTCGCGCGGCGGCCGCAGAACGCGGGCAAGCTGACCGTCGTCGTCATTCCCTCTTTCGGGGAACGCTACCTGTCGACGGCCCTCTTTGCGGACCTCGAAGTCTGAGTGCATTGTGCCGATGCTGCCGGTGAGTGATTTCTGCTTCGACCGCGTCATCGACCGTCGCCACGGCGACTCGCTGAAGTGGAACCGCTACGCTGACCGCGACGTGCTCCCCCTGTGGGTTGCCGACATGGATTTTGCGGCGCCGCCGGCGATCATCAGCGCCCTTGAAAAGCGCGTCGCCCACGGCTGTTTCGGCTACGCAGAGGCGACCCCGTCGCTGCTCGCTGCCGTCCTCGGGCATCTGCAGCGCGCCTACGACTGGCAGATCGAGGCGGACTGGCTGGTCTGGCTGCCGGGGCTGGTCAGCGGGCTCAACGTCGCCTGCCGCGCGGTCGACGGCGATGTGTTGACGGCGACGCCGGTCTATCCCCCGTTCCTCTCGGCACCCGGCCTGGCCGGCAAGGAACTGGCCACCGCCGCGCTGCAGCAGCTTGGCGGCCGCTGGGTGTGGGATTTCGCCGCCTTGCACAAGGCGGTGACGCCGAGCAGCCACCTGCTGCTCCTCTGCCACCCGCACAACCCGGTGGGGCGCGCCTGGGACGATGACGAACTCGCCCAGATCGCGGCCTTCTGCAAACGCCACCAGCTGATCGTCTGTTCCGACGAAATCCACTGCCAGTTGCTGCTCGACCGACACCTGCGACACCGGCCGCTGGCGACGATCGACGCCGACATCGCGCAGCGCAGCATCACCCTGATGGCGCCCTCGAAAACCTACAATATTCCCGGTCTCGGTTGCGCTTTCGCGGTCATTCCCGACGCTGCGCTGCGGCGGCGCTTCAAGGCGACAATGCACGGCATCGTCCCGCATGTGAATGCCCTGGGCCTGGCGGCAACGGAAGCCGCGTATCGCGACTGCGATGACTGGCAACAGGCGCTGCTCGCCGTTCTGCGCGACAACCGCGACCGGGTGGCAGCGGTACTCGGCGACATCCCGGGTCTGACCGTGAACCAGGTCGAGGCGACCTACCTGGCGTGGATCGACGCGCGCGCCCTCGGCGTCGGCGACGCCGCGGTTTTTTTCGAGAACGCCGGCGTCGGCCTGTCCAATGGCGCTGATTTTGGCCTTCCCGGCTGGTTGCGACTCAATTTCGGGTGTCCGCGCGCGACGCTGGATGCAGCACTCGAGCGCATGCTCAGTGCCTGTTCGGCCTTGCCCGGGCGACTGCCACCGGCGAGAAGCGCATTGCTTTAGTCGAACCGCGCGCCTAGCATGCGAGACTCTGGGTGCCAACAAGGGCAATCGTAGTAAATGGCATTCTCTTTCTTTTCACGCCGGTCCTGGTCTGGCCACGCAGCGATCCTGATCGGCGTCGCCTTGGCCGCTGCGGCGATTACCGGCTGGGTGAGCAGCTCATTGTCGAACGCCGCCCAGGAACGCCTTGAACAACGCTTTCGCCAGGCAGCGGCAACGCGTGCCGACCTCGTCAGGCAGCGGATTGTCGATCAGCTGGACAACCTGACGACCTTGCAACGCCTTTTCAGCAGCGTTGAAGCGGTCGATTGGCGTGCTTTCGAGGCGTTCGCCGGACCAATGGTCGGCGATCGCGGCATTCGCGGTTTTGGCTGGTTGCCCGTCGTCGAGGCGGCTGATCGCGACAACTTCGAACGCCGCGCCCGCCGGATTTGGGGCAACTCCTTTGCGATCAGCGAACGCAACGCTGAAGGAGCAACGCAGCCGGTAGGCGATCGCCCACGCTATTTCCCGGTCCTCTATGCCGTGCCCTACGAGCCCAATCACCTGGCCATCGGGGTCAATCTGCACGCCGCGTCGAACCGCGGGCCGCTCATCGAGCAGGCGATTGATACCGGCCTGCAGGTGAGCAGCGATCTTGGCCCGCTCCTCATCGACAACCGACAGACCGACACCGTGGTCATCTGCGCACCCGTCTACCGTGGCGGCAAAGTCCCTCCCACCCGCGATCAGCGCCGTGCGGCGATCAGGGGCATCGTCCTCGGTGTCCTGAGCATGAATCAGATGTTCGACGCCGCCAACGCCGGGGATACCGAAACCGGCCTGAACGTCTTCCTGGTCGACCAGACGCGGCCGGAGGAACAGCAGCTGATTCGTGCCTGGACCCCTGCCGGGCAGCCTCCGACGCAGCGCGCAAAGGCGGCGGCGATCAACGGCTACCGAGCCGAGGTCGAGATTGGACGGCGGCTGTGGTCGGTAGAGATAGAGGCTACGCCGGGCTGGCTGGAGCGCAATTATTCGCCGATGGTGCCTTACGTTCCGCTGCTCGGCGCGCTGTTCACCCTGCTCCTGCTGATCTACCTGCACAACGTGCTGAACCGGCGCGCGATGGCCGAGGAACTGGTCCGCGAGCGGACGGCCGACCTCCTCGAACGGCAGAACTCGTACCGGACGCTGGTCGAGAATCTGCCGGTGATCATCAGTCGCTACGACGCTCAGTATCGCCACCTGTTCACCAACGCCTCCTTCGAACGTTCGCTGGGCCTTCAACCAGGCAGCGTTCTCGGAAGGACCGTGCGCGAGGTGTTCGCCGACTTCCCCGATCTGGACGCGGCGCTGATCGAGCGCTGGGAGCGTGCGCTGGCAGCAGTCTACGAAACCAACTGTGCGCAGCAGATCGAGTTCGGTTTTCCGACGCTCCAGGGTCCACGCTTCTTCGACGGCGTTCTGGTCCCGGAACACACCAAACCAACTGGCGAAACAAGCATCCTCGGCATTTTCCACGAGATCACCGAACGCCACGTGGCCGAGGCCTGGGCACGCAAGCTCTCGCTGGTCGTCGAGCAGAACCCGGCCACGATCATCATTACCGATACCCAGGGGCGTATCGAATACGTCAACGACAAGTTCGTCGAAACGACCGGTTATGCAAAGGATGAGGTCATCGGCCAGACGCCGGCGATACTCAAATCAGGACGTACGCCAGCGGCCACCTACGCCGACCTGTGGGCAAAGCTCAAGGCCGGCGACACCTGGCATGGCGAGTTCGAGAACAGACGTCGCGACGGCTCGCTTTATCACGAACGCGCCATGGTTGCACCGGTCGAGGACAGTCAGGGTCGCACCACCAGCTTTGTCGCCATCAAGGAGGATGTCAGCGAGTTGCGGCAGATGATCGACCGTCTGCACGAAAGCGAGAGCCGCTTCCGTGGCGTGGTGTCGGCGATGGCCGAAGGGCTGATGCTGTGGTCGCATGCGGGAAAACTGATCTTTGCCAACCCCGCCGCCGAAGAAATTTTCGCCGACTCGCAGGAAACGTTTTCCGGTGGCGTTTCGCTTGCCGCCGGCACGACCAGGCTGCGCGAGGATGGAACACCCTTTGCCAGCGAGGACTGGCCCTGGGTGATCGCCATCCGCGAAGCTTGCGAAGTGCGCGAAACGGTCATGGGATTGCGCGCCGCCGACGGCAGCGTGCGCTGGATATTGATCAATGCCTCGCCCTTGTGCACCGGCACCGCGACGCAGGCTAACGCCGCCGTAGCCACATTTACCGACATCACCGAGCGCAAGGCCGCGCAGCAACGCGCCGAATTCCTGGCCCACCACGACCCGCTGACAGGGCTGCCCAACCGCCTGCTCCTGCGCGACCGCCTCGAGCAGGCCCTGGCGCTGGCCAGGCGGTCGCACGGCCGCGTCGCCCTGATGTTCCTCGACCTCGACCGCTTCAAGACGATCAACGACTCGCTCGGCCACCCGGTCGGCGACAAGTTGCTCCAGGCCGTTGTCGCCCGGCTCGGCACCTGTGTTCGCGAATCCGACACCATCAGCCGGCAGGGCGGCGACGAGTTCCTGATCGTCCTCAGGGACGCGGGCGACAGCGAGTCGGTGTCGCGGCTGGCGGACAAGATCCAGCAGCGCATGGGCGAACCGTTTCTGATCGGCCAGCACGCCTTGTCCACCTCGTTCTCGATCGGTATTTCGCTCTTTCCCGACGATGGCGACGATTTCGACAGCCTGACGCAGAAGGCCGACACGGCCATGTATCACGCCAAGCACTCCGGCCGCAACGCGCACCGCTTCTTCACCGAGCAGATGAACGTCCAGGCGGTCGAGCACATGCATCTCGAAACTCGTCTGCGGCGGGCACTCGAGCGTTCCGAATTCGTCCTGCACTATCAGCCGCAGATCGACCTGGCTTCGGGCGCGATCGTCGGCGTCGAAGCGCTGGTGCGCTGGCAGAGCCCGGATCACGGATTGGTTGCGCCGGCCAAATTCATCCCGATTGCCGAAGAGACGGGTCTGATCGTGCCGCTCGGCAAGTGGGTTCTCGGCGAAGCCTGCCGTCAGGCGAGCGCCTGGCAGGCGGCCGGGCTGCCGCCCTTCAGCGTCGCGGTCAACCTTTCCGGCGTGCAGTTCCGGCGCAGCGATCTGCTCGAAACGGTGATCAACTCGCTGGTCCTCGCCGACCTCGACTCGCAATGGCTGGAACTCGAACTGACCGAATCGATCCTGATTCACGACGCTGAAGCAACGCTCGACACTGCCCGCCGCCTGAAGGCGATCGGCGTCAAACTATCCGTAGACGATTTCGGTACCGGCTACTCGAGCCTTGCTTACCTGAAACGTTTCGCGGTGGACAAACTGAAGATCGCCCGCCCCTTCGTCCGCGACCTGGTCAGCAACGCCGACGACGCGGCAATCGTTCGCGCCATCGTCCAGATGGCGCACGCGCTCAAGCTGCGCGCAATCGCCGAGGGTGTCGAGGATGCCGAGGTCGCCGCGCAGCTGCGTCTCTGTCAATGCGACGAAATCCAGGGTTACTGGATAGCGCGCCCGATGTCTGCCGATGCGCTGGCAGCCTTCGTTCTCGGCCGCCAGCCAGCCTAGCGCAACGGCCGGAAGATGCCGGCTTCGGTAACCACCGCGTCGAGGGGCTGGTCGTGCGGCTGGGGAACGATGGTGTCCAGCCGGCCCAGTTCGAATCCGACCCCGACGACCAAGGGTCGCGGCGAGAGCAGGGCCAGGGTGCGGTCGAAATAGCCCCCCCCGTAGCCGAGGCGGTAGCCGGCGAGGTCGAAGCCATTCACCGGCAACAACAGCGCCTCGGGAATCAGAAAGTCGCCGCCAGCCGGGGTTGGAATGCCATAGCGATCGGCGAACATGACGCTGTCCGCGGACCAGGCGCGAAATGCCAACGCCTGCTGCTCGTCGATGACCACCGGCAGCAACGCGCTGAAGCCTCGCCTGCCCGCACTGGCCCATTCCTCGATCAACGGCCTGAGATCGGCTTCATTCTTCATCGGCCAACAGAAACCGACGGCCAGCGCCGACAAATGCGGGAAGCCGTCGCGCAAGTGCGCGCAGACGCGGCTGGAGAGTTGCGCGCACTGCTCGGCAGTCAGCGCCAGGCGGCGATCGAGCAGGCTCTTGCGCACTGCGCAACGCGCCGCCAGGCGCTCGCCGGCCGGTCCGTCGACAGCGATTGCAGAGATTGGTCCGGCAGCCATGTGATATGCTCAAAACCGATATTTTCAGGGAAATCCAGCTTACCATGAAGTTTCGCGACACCCTCCGCCACACCATCCTGATCGTCCTCGGCAGCTGGTTTCTGACCCCGCTCGGCGCCGCCGCGACGGGCGCAGACGAGCAGTTTCTCGCCGCCCGCAGCGCCGCTCGCAACGGCGACAGAGTCCGCCTCGAGCAACTGGCGGCGACGCTGCAGGGTTACGAACTGGCGGCCTATGTCGATTACTGGCAGCTTCTCCTCGACTTGAAGGAGGCCGATCCGGCGACCGTCGCCGCTTTCCTGAACCGGCACCACAACACCTACGTCGCCGAGAAGTTGCGCACGGACTGGCTCCGGCAAACCGGCAAGCAGCAGCAATGGGCGGCCTTCGACGCCGAGTTCCCGGGTCTGCTGCAAGCCCCGGCGCAGGATCTAGCCTGCTATTCGCTGCAGAGCAGGCGCGCACGGGGCGACCCGACCATGCTCGACGACGCCTTGCCGCTGTGGTTGACCCTGCTCGAGCCTCCGGAACCCTGCTACCCGGTGCTGGAGGTGCTGATCCTCGAAAAGCGCGTCCTCGCCGACGCCGTCTGGGCACGCATTCGCAATCAGTTCGAGGCCAACAAGACTACTGCGGCAGCGTACAGCATGAACTACCTGCCGCCCAGCCAGACGCCGGACAAGAAGCTGGCGCAAACGATCATCGGCGCGCCGCTGCCCTGGCTGATCAGATTGCCGGGCGATTTTTCCGGCAATCGCATGCAACGCGAGCTGGCCGTCCTCGCTATCCAGCGCATCGCCCGCAACGACCCGCGCATGGCTGCACAGCAACTGCAGCGGATAGCGCCTTCGCTGAACAAGGATCAACTGGGCTGGGCGTGGGCCCAGATCGGCCGCCAGGCGGCGCAGGACCACATGCCAGAGGCCATCGAGTGGTATCGGCAGGCGGGTGACGCGCCACTTTCGGACGACGTGGCGGAGTGGAAGGTCCGCGCGGCGCTACGCGCACAGGACTGGGGCGCCGTGCGCTCGACGATCGAAGCGATGCCGCCGGAACTGGCCGCGCAGCCGGCCTGGATCTACTGGCTGGGCCGCGCCTACCGTGCCGGCGGTCGACTTGCCGAAGCGAATGCGCTGTTTATGAAGATCGCCGGACAACCCGATTTTTATGGCAACCTGGCCAGTGACGACCTCGGCCAGCCGATTGCACCACCACCGCAGGCGTCACCGCCGAGCAAGGAAGAATTGGCCGCCGTTCACGCCAATCCCGGCGTGCAACGCGCACTGGCTTTCTTCCGCCTCAATCTGCGCTCGGAAGCTGTCCGCGAATGGAACTGGGCCCTGCGCGGAATGAGCGACCGGGAACTGCTGACCGCATCCGCGATCGCCTTGCGTGCCGACATCTACGACCGTGCCATTGCCACGGCCGACCGAACGCGCAGTGAACACGACTACTCGCTGCGCTACCTGGCACCGTTTGGCGATCAGGTGCGGCCGGCAGCACGCAACCAGGCGCTCGACGACGCCTGGGTATATGGCCTGATGCGCCAGGAGAGCCGCTTCGTCACTAATGCGCGTTCGGGTGCCGGTGCTTCCGGTCTGATGCAGCTGATGCCGGCCACCGCCAAATGGGTTGCCGGCAAGATTGGTCTCAAGGATTACCACCAGGGCAAGGTCAACGACACCGAAATCAACCTGCTGCTCGGCACCAGCTACATGCGGCTGGTGCTCGAGAGCCTCGACAATCACCCGGTGCTCGCCTCGGCGGCCTACAACGCCGGGCCGGGTCGGGCGCGCAGATGGCGCGCCGACGTGCCGCTGGAAGGGGCAATCTATGCGGAAACGATTCCTTTCGGCGAAACCAGGGACTACGTCAAGAAGGTGATGAGCAATTCGGTCTATTACTCGGCACTGTTCGACGGCCGACCGCAAACGCTCAAGAACCGGCTCGGGGTCATCGCTCCCCGCACCGGCGGCGAAGCCAAGGGCGAGGATTTGCCTTAGAATCATGCTTTCTCGACACTCATTTCACCGGTAGAACGCTATGGAACTCAAGAACGTGCTGTTGATCGGCGGCAGTGGTTTTGTCGGCGGTTGGATCGCCAGCTGCCTTTCGCAACGCGGCGTACGGGTGACGATCGCTACCCGCCACCGCGACAACACCAAGAAGCTGATCATGCTGCCGACCGTCGAGATGGTCGAAGCCAAGGTGAACGATTCACAGGCCCTCGTCGAACTGATGCGCGGCCAGGACGCCGTCATCAACCTGGTCGGCATACTCCACGACAAGGATTCGCGCCTGCCTTACGGCAAGGGTTTCGCCGCGGCACATGTCGACCTGCCGAGGAACATTGTCGCGGCCATGAAACAAAGCGGCGTCCGGCGCCTGGTGCACATGAGCGCGCTGAATGCAGCCGGCGACGGGGCATCGGAGTATCTGCGCTCGAAGGGTGAAGGAGAAGCCGTGGTCGGGGCGGCCATGGACGAACTGGAGATCACGGTATTTCGACCGTCGGTGATTTTCGGCCCGGGTGACGCTTTCCTCAACATGTTTGCCAAATTGCTCAAACTGTTCCCGATTTTCCCGCTCGGCGGCGCCTCCGCGCGCTTCCAGCCGGTCTTTGTTGGCGACGTGGCGAAGGCTTTCTGCGACAGCCTCAACGATCGCAACACCTTTGGCCAGACTTACGACCTCTGTGGTCCTAAGGTCTACACGCTGCGTGAGCTGGTCGAGTACACGGCCCAACTGGTCGGCAAGCGCCGGCGCATCATCGATCTAGGCAACGGCGGCTGGGCCTACCTGCAGGCCGGCCTGCTGTGGCTGCTGCCGAACCCGCCGATGTCGCCGGACAACCTGCGTTCGATGGACGTAGACAGCGTCAGCGATGGCGCACACGACTATCCTGGTTGGCAGCCAACAGCCCTGGAAGCCGTGGCCCCGACCTACCTGTCGCCAGCCGAGCAGGGGCAGGTTCGCCTGGATCGCTATCGCCTCCGTGCCGGTCGCTGAGCTGGCTGGCGCGCCGCGCTAAGCGCCGGCCAGCGTCCTGATGGAGATCTTCACCGTCGGCGGCGCCATCCGCGACGAACTGCTCGGCTTGCCGGTTCAGGATCGTGATTACGTCGTCGTCGGCGCCTCACCCGAGGAGATGCTCGCCCGCGGCTTCAAGCCCGTCGGCAGGGATTTCCCGGTTTTCCTGCACCCGCAGTCGCACGCGGAATATGCGCTGGCGCGGACCGAACGCAAGACGGGCCGCGGCTACAAGGGCTTTGCTTTTCGCGCCGCACCGGAAGTCAGCCTGAGTGAGGATCTGGCGCGCCGCGACCTGACCATCAACGCCATTGCGCGCAGTGCCGATGGGATGCTCATCGACCCCCATCGCGGTGTCGATGATCTCGCCGCGCGCGTACTGCGCCACGTCGGTCCGGCCTTCGTCGAGGACCCGGTGCGCGTCCTTCGCCTTGCCCGCTTCGCCGCTCGCTTCACCGCTTTTACGGTAGCCCCGGAAACCGTGGCCCTGGCGCAAGAAATGGTCGCCAGCGGCGAGCTCGACCACCTGGTCCCCGAACGCGTCTGGCAGGAACTGGCCAAGGGTCTGCTGGAAGAAAAACCGTCGCGGATGTTCGACGTACTGCGCGAATGCGGAGCGCTGCGCCGACTGCTGCCCGAACTGGACCGCCTTTACGGCGTACCGCAACGCGCCGAGATGCACCCGGAAATCGATACCGGCGTGCATGTCATGATGGTCGTCGATCAATCGGCGCAGCGCGGCTGCACGCTACCGGTACGCTTCGCCGTATTGCTCCACGATCTCGGCAAGGGCGAGACGGCTGCTGCCGACTTGCCACGCCATCCGGGTCACGAAGCGCGCAGCGTCGAACTGGCGAGCGCGGTGTGCAAGCGCCTCAGAGTACCGATCGAGTGCCGGGATCTGGCGCTCCTCGTCGCACGCCATCACGGCGACGTACATCGCGCCGGGCAACTGGCGGCGGCAGAGATCGTCAGGCTGCTCGAAAACACCGACGCCTTGCGCCGCCCCGAGCGCTTCGAGCAGCTGCTCGAAGCCTGCACCTGCGACTTTCAGGGTCGCCTGGGCTGGCAGGACGCCGGCTATCCAGCAGCGCCACTTCTTCGCCAGGCCCTGCTGCTGGCACGCGGCATCGATGCCGCGGCGATTGCCGGCAGCTGCCCGGAACCCGCCGAGATTGGCGCGCGGATACACGCCGCTCGCGTGGCCGCGCTGGCACCACTCGTGAAGCCCGCGGCAGAGACCGCGCCTGTGCAGCGCACGTAGTCGGCCCGAGCCTGCCAGCAGGCCGCCAGCAGCGCGAGCGACGCCGGGGACACTGGCAAGGCCACCGGCAGTGGCGGGCGGCTTCAGAGGGTCCGGCTGCGGTCGCCGCTGGCAAAGCCGAGCAGTGGCTCGGCAATACCCTTGCCAAGCGCCATCACCTTGAACAGCTCGCCCATTTCCGCCGGTGAAACCAGCTTGTTGGCGGCACTGGCCAGAGGCAGGTAGCGCCGCGCATCACTGCTTGGCGTTCGTGCGAGAACCGCAGCCAGGCCACAGTCAAGGAGGAAGCTCGACTGCGTGCTGTAGCCGAGCAATTCCAGACCAGCCGAACAGCCGCTTTCGACGATCGCCGTGAAATCGACGTGCGCGGTGATGTCCTGCAAACCAGGCAGATAGAAAGGCTCGCCGTGGGCGTGGTGGCGGTAGTGGCACATCAGCGTGCCGGCGCTGCGTTGCGGATGGTAGTACTCGCGGCGCGGAAAACCGTAGTCAATCAGCAACAGGGCGCCGCACCCGAGACGTGCCGCCCACTCCGCGACCCAGGCACCTGCGGCCAACGAAACCTCGCTCAGGTACCCGGGTGGCAGGGCGCATTCGGCGGCCAGTGCCAGTGCCCGCTCGCGCAGCCTGCCGCTAGCCGGGCGATCGACCCACGCAAACTGCCCGTGCTTGACGGTGACGCCGCGCTCTGCGACGCCCGTCTCGTTCCAGACGACGAGGTGCACCGGCATCGCATCGAGCACTTCGTTGGCCAGCACCAGCCCAGCGAAGCGCTCGGGCAGGCGCTCGAGCCAGGACACCCGCGACAGCAGATGCGGCACCTGGGCGGCAATCACCTGGCGCTGCCGCGCCCGCAGTTCGCCGGACAGTTCGAGAATGGCGTAGCTTTCGGGAAGCACTCCACGTGACTCGAGTTCGCGCAGCAGGTGGGCTGCCAGTTGGCCGCTGCCGGCGCCAACTTCAATGATCTGCGGAGAGCTGAGCGCGAGGATCTGTCGCACCTGCGCGGCGAGCGTCTGGGCAAAAACCGGAGAGAGTTCCGGAGCGGTGACAAAATCGCCCGCCGCACCAAACTTGTGGGCGCCGCCTGAGTAGTAGCCCATCGCCGGCGCGTAGAGCGCAAGGTCCATGAAGCGATCAAAGCCGATCCAGCCGCCGCCCGCGTCAATCTCACGGACAAGATGACCGCTGAGCGCGGCGCTGAAGGCCAGCGCCTCGGTCGTCGGTGCGGGTAATGTCATGGCGGCGGTCAGCGAAGGCGGAGCAAGGCGACGATCGACCACGGGCGCTTCACTGCCGGATGCCTCGCCGTCCAGTCGGTCGACGGCTCAGTTCTCTGCAGCCACGAAGCGCACTTGCCCGTACAACTCCGGGTGGGTGATCGCCAGCCAATGCTCAGCCTCTGACTGGGCTCGCTCCCAGGTCGCAGCACGCAAGGCAACGAACTGCGTATGGCCATTTTCCAGCGGCCATTCGAGGGTATAGGAGTTGAAGCCGCCACGCCCCTGCAGATGGATCTCGCGCGTCAAACTCGGCGGCTCGCGATGCAACTCAGCGCTCTCCGCGGCCAACAGCCGCAGGCGGAACCTGGGCCCCTTCCCCTGGTGCTGCACGACGCACTCCTGCTTCGCGGTGCCTTCCTCGAGGACCTGCCACTCGCTGCAGCCTTCAATGATCGCACCCATCGGCAGACCGACTTCATCGCGAACGATCTCGGCGCTGACCAGCTGCGTTCCTGTGCCCCCTTCAACGAGTTCGTGCCATGGCAACCCTTGCCGGGTAGGCGGTGGAAATGGCAGCGCATGCTTGCCCTGGCGAATACGCGCAAACAGCGAGGACTTCCTGACGTCCTCAAGATCGATCGCCGGAAATGCCGAACGCGGCTGAGAACGGAAGTTGCCGGCCCCCATGTAGCCGACCTCCCAGAGCGTTCTCAGCCACTCGGCGGTGTCCAGCGCGACCTGCGCCAGCTGCTCATCAAACTCGCGCTCGCCCCCTTCCTGCTGCTGCCCGCCGCTTGCCTGCCCGGCCAGCAGTTCGCCCTCATGGGCGCGCGCGCGCAGCAACTCCTGAAACAGCCGAGCGACCCATTCGGCATCGTCTGCCGCCAACTGCTCAATGCGCTCCGCCAGAATCATCAGATCGTCGGCGTCAAGCGCCTGGTCCAGTTTGCTCATCGTTCTTTTCCCAAGTCACTCCACCCGCAGTCTACCGCGCTGACGCCAGAACGGGTTGTTTTTCCCGAAGCAGGGGCAATAATCCGTTAAAATCATATCCTTGTTGGTGCTGGCCTGGAATGGGAGATGAGTGGAAAAACGATACTGGTGACCGGCGCGGCCCGGCGGCTGGGCAGTGTGATAGCCCGCGAAATGCACGCCACCGGCGCCAATCTGGTGCTCCATTATCGCCAGGCATCGGCTGCCGCCGCGGCACTGGCCAGCGAACTGAACGCCATCCGGCCGTCTTCGGCAGCCTGCCTGCAGGCGGACCTGCTGGACGTCGATGCCTTGCCCTTGCTGGTCGCCAATACGATCGCGCAATTCGGCCGTCTCGATGCCCTGGTGAACAACGCGTCGAGCTTCTTTCCGACGCCCTTGGGCAAGATCGACCTGGCAAGCTGGGACGACCTCATTGGCAGCAATCTGAAAGCCCCCCTGTTCCTGACGCAGGCAGCCGCACCGCACCTGGTGGCGACGCAGGGAGCGGTGGTCAATATCACCGACATTCATGCCGAACGCCCGCTGAGCGGTTATCCGCTGTACTGCGCGGCGAAAGCGGGGCTGCTTGGCCTGACGCGCGCCCTGGCCATCGAAATGGCACCACAGGTGCGGGTCAACGCGGTGGCGCCGGGGCCGATCCTGTGGCCGGATAGCGAAGTTTTCGACAGCGCAGCTCGCGAGAACATCGTCGCGCACACCCTGCTGCAGCGCGCCGGCTGCCCGCGGGACATCGCCTGCGCAGTGCGCTACCTGCTGGACGACGCGGACTACATCACTGGCCAGGTGATCAACGTCGATGGCGGTCGCACCGCACATCTGTAACTGGTCACGCCGTTGGAAAGGAAACTGGTGGAACAATCGAACACCTTGCAGCGCCTGAGGAGGCGTCTGGAGAGCAATACCGGCAAAGCGATCGCCGATTACAGAATGATCGACGACGGCGACACCGTTCTGGTCTGCATTTCCGGCGGCAAGGACTCCTATACGCTGCTCTCCGTCCTCATGGCGTTGCGCGAACGGGCGCCGGTCGATTTCCGGCTGATCGCCATGAACCTCGACCAGAAGCAACCGGGCTTCCCGGCCGAGGTCCTGCCCGGCTACCTGGCAAAGCTGGGTGTCGACTATCGAATCGTCGATCAGGACACCTATTCGATCGTCAGAAGCAAGATTCCCGAGGGCAAGACGACCTGCTCGCTGTGTTCGCGCCTGCGCCGCGGCGTGATCTACCGAACCGCCAAGGAAGTCGGTGCGAACAAGATTGCCCTCGGCCATCATCGCGACGACATTGTCCATACGCTGTTCCTCAACCTTCTCTTCGCCGCGCGGCTCAAGGCCATGCCCCCAAAACTGCTGACCGACGACGGCGCGCACGTGGTCATCCGACCGCTTGCCTATTGCAGCGAAAAAGACATTGCCCGTTTTGCCCGCGGCATGGCTTACCCGATCATCCCGTGCAACCTCTGTGGCTCGCAGGACAATCTACAGCGCCAGAAGATCCGCGCGATGATGGCCGACTGGGACCACCGCTACCCGGGGCGCACCGAGGCGGTTTTTTCCGCGCTGCAGAAAGTCGTTCCCTCGCACCTGGCAGACCAGACGCTGTTCGATTTCCAGGGTCTGCGCCCAGGGGGCGATCCGGCGACCATGGATGGCGGCGATCTGGTCTTCGATCCGGCACCGCTCGGCGAAATACTGCCCAGCCTGCAAGGCGTGCCGCTGGCGGTGCGCGCGTGATGAGCGACAAGGAAAGGATGCTGTCGGTACTGATTGCCGCCATCTCCGGAAGCTCGAAATTGTTCGAAAAGCGGGGCGGCGCGGAAGCCGAGCACGCCGTCGAGCGTTGCCGGAAGCGCGTGGCGCGTGGCGTTGAGGGCTTCCGTGGGCGGCTCGCGAAAAACGCCAAGCGCGATGAGCTCACGGCTCTCTTCGACAACGCCGATGACGCCTGCCAGGCCGCCATCGCCATGCAGCGGCGGGTGGCCGACCTGCCTCCGGTGTCCGGTGTCCAACTGGCAATCCGCGTCGGTTTTCATCACGGCCAGGTGCGCGAGGACGATGCGGGCGCTCATGGTGAGGGGGCAAGCATCGCCGAGTTCCTTGCCAATCTGGCCAGCGCTGGTCAGACCTTGACCTGCGGCGCGACCAGATCTCTGCTCTCCGCTCCATTGCAATCGGCGACGCGTGGCCTGCAGGAGCAAGCCGAAAACAGGCTGCCAACCGGCGACGAGGTATTCGAAGTGGTGTGGCTCGAGGCCAAGACAAGAGCGGGCAAGACGGGCATGGCAGAGGCAGCGCCCGCGGCGGCGCCATCCAGCAACAGCGGGCGCTTGTGCGTACGTTATGGCGGCCAGGTCAAAGTGCTCGACAAGACGCGTTTACGCGTCGACATGGGCCGCGATGCGAACTGCGGGATCACCATTCGCGACCGCCGCGCGTCGCGCAATCACGCGACAATCGAGCGGCGAGGCGAGCACTTCGTGCTCAGCGATCTGAGCACCAATGGCACTTTCGTAACCGTCAACGGCGAGAGCGAGCTGTTTCTGAGGTGTGAGGAATTCGTCCTGCGCGGCAGTGGAATCATCGCCTTCGCTGCCTCGGCGAGCAGCCCGGCGGCAGACGTTGCCGAGTTCGAGCATCTCTGAGCAGAGCCGGCAGCCAGCAGGCACTGGGGGGAAGTATTTCCGGACCGCTCGTCGCGGCGCCCCGGGCAGAGCTATCCGCTCACACTGGCGGCAAAGCGCGCGCCACGACCAGCAGTGTCACCCGTTCTGCGCCACGCAAACGCACGACGCGGGCTAGTTCGTCGAGAGAGGCGCCGGTCGTCATTACATCGTCGACCAGCAACAGACGCTGGCCGGTGAAATCCGTTGCACACTGGAAGGCGCCGCGGACGTTGCCGGCCCGTTCCCGCCAGGGCAGATCGGCTTGCGCAGGAGTGTGCCGGATGCGCCTGCAGCTCTGCCTATCGATCGGAATTCGCCAGGCTTTGCTGACCGGACGCGCCAGTTCGAGCGCTTGATTGAAGCCGCGCGCGCGCAGGCGCAGCGGATGTAGCGGCACGGGAATGATCAGGTCCGCGCAAGCGCTTCCCGGCAGGGCGGCAAGCTGGCGGCCGAAGTAGCTGCCCAGAGCGAGGCGATGGCCGTACTTGAACGACTGCACCAGCTTGTCGAGCGGGAAGGCGTAGCGAAACACCGCCAGGGTCAGATCGTAGCCTGGTGGCTTGGCCAGGCAACGGCCGCAGACCTCGCCACCCGGCACCGGCAGGGCGCAGCGCGGACAGCATGATGCGGGCAGATGCGGCAAGTCGGCCTCGCAGGCCGGGCAGAGTGGGCTGGCGCCGCTGCTCGCTCCGCACAACAGGCAATCCTGAGTCAGCAGTCCTGCGCACGATCTGAGGATCCGTCTGGCTGTTTGAGTTAAGATTGGCATCCTCGGAGGGCTCGCGGCAAATCCATGGATCGATGAATGAACGAATCCGTGGGGCAACGGGCCTCAAATTACCCCAACCCATAGGTCTAGCCAATGAACGCAATTCCTCAAGCCGCGACACTTAGCCCGGAGCGCGCCGTTTCGACCCCAGCAGGCAAGTGGTCGGTCGCCGATGTCGAAGCACTTTACCAGCTTCCCTTGATGGATCTGCTGTTTCGCGCACAACAGGTGCACCGCGAAAACTTCAACGCCAACGAGATTCAACGCTCGACCCTGCTGTCGGTAAAGACCGGCGGCTGTTCGGAGGATTGCGGCTATTGCTCGCAGGCGGCGCGCTACAGCACCACCACCGAACGTGAAGCCCTGATGCCGCTCGACGAAGTGATCGCCGCCGCACAGGCCGCCAAGGACAAGGGCGCCTCGCGCTTCTGCATGGGCGCCGCATGGCGGGGCCCGAAAGACAAGGACCTGGCCAAGGTCACGGAGATGATTCGCACCGTCAAGAGCATGGGTCTGCAGACCTGCGTCACCCTGGGCATGCTCAAGGACGGGCAGGCCGACGAGCTCAAGGACGCCGGCCTCGACTACTACAACCACAATCTGGATACCGACGCTTCCTTCTACGGACAGGTGATCACCACCCACAAGCACGCCGACCGGATCGACACCCTCGGGCAGGTGCGCGAGGCAGGAATCAAGGTCTGCTCGGGCGGCATCATCGGCATGGGCGAGTCGCGCCGCAACCGCGCCGCGCTGATCGTTCAGCTCGCCAACCTCAATCCACCGCCCGAATCAGTACCGATCAACAATCTGGTACCGATCCCCGGTACGCCAATGGCCAACGTCGCGCCGGTCGACAGCTTCGAGTTCGTGCGTACCCTGGCCGCCGCGCGGATCACCATGCCGACGAGCTTCGTGCGCCTGTCGGCGGGTCGCCAGGAAATGTCCGACGAGTTGCAGGCGCTTTGCTTTCTGGCCGGCGCCAACTCGATCTTCTACGGCGACAAGCTGTTGACCACCGGCAACCCCGAAGCAGACCGCGACGAAGCCCTGTTCGAGAAGCTTGGCCTGCGCCCGATCTAGTCACCGATGAAGGCACCGGCGCAGTTCGTTGATCAGCGCCAGGTGCGACGCAGTTTTGCCCGCGCCGCGGCGACCTACGATGAGGCGGCCGTGCTGCAGCGCGAGATCGGCAGCCGCATGCTGGAAAGGCTGGACTACGTGCGCATCGCGCCGCAGCGCGTTCTCGATCTCGGCTGCGGCACCGGCGCCAGCCTCACCGCACTGAACGAGCGCTATCCCGAAGCCCTTGTCGTCGGCGCCGATCTCTGCGAAAGCATGCTCCGGGTGAGCCAGGCCAAACGCTCACGCTTGCGCTGGCTGATGCCCTTCCTGCGCAACCGGCGAACCCCCTTGCTGGTGGCGCAGGCGAGCACTCTGCCGTTCAAGCCACAGTCGGTCGGCCTGGTCTGGTCGAACCTGATGCTGCACTGGCTTGACGACCCGCTGGCGGCGTTTCGTGAAGCGCACCGGGTGCTCGACGTCGGTGGCCTGCTCATGTTCTCGACCTTCGGGCCAGACACCTTGAAGGAACTTCGCGCCAGCTTCAACGACGGCCAGGTGCACACGCAACGCTTTACTGACATGCACGACTACGGCGACATGTTGCTTGAATGCGGCTTTTCCGACCCGGTGATGGACGCCGAGCTGCTGACCATGACCTACACCAGCTTCGACAAGCTGCTCGCCGATCTGCGCCAGAGCGGCTCGCGCTGCGCGATGCAGGCGCGCAGCCGTGGCCTGACCGGGCGTGCCACCTGGGCCACGGCACGCGCCGCCTACGCGCGGCTTGCCGACGATGGCCGCGTACCGGCAACGGTGGAAGTGGTCTACGGTCACGCCTGGAAAGCACCGCCGAGGAAAACCCCCGACGGGCTGAGCATTGTCCGCTTCGACCCGCAACAGCGGCTGCGCTGATCTGGTGGCCGCTGGCCACCCAGGGCAGGCAAACGCCCGGCGATCGCCGCCTGGCCCCTTGCCGGCGCGAGCTAGCCCGAACTTTGACTAGGTGAAGGAAGTAAGTATCTGATTGGTTGACGCTATTTAGGAATCAGATGGTCGCTTACTGGGTACGCCCGGGGTTGACCCCAACGAAGCGCAAAGGCTTTTTCCTTGCAAGGGCGGTTGGCCGGGTGGTGAGAATGATCTTGGCTTTGGGGTTGAGCGCCGTATAGGTGACGTTATAGGCGAGCGTGCCCAAGTCCTGCATCAAGGTGCGAAAGCTGTGCAGAGGCATACCGTCGTCGGCACGTCCGGTGGCATCCTTGGTCTTTGCGTGGGCCGATCGCTGGGCCTTGGCGACGGCGGAAGGTTTGTCGGCCTGTGCCGAGTCAATGAACTCATCATCGAAGAGCATGGGCTTCAAACGGCGGCGCATATGCCACTCGACGTAGTAGG
>Ga0078784_16_pt98 | contig 24333 bp, 18 predicted proteins | sample CanAccphospTypeI_FD_67364 | JGI IMG/M metagenome (GOLD analysis project Ga0078784, IMG submission 67364) | Unknown Accumulibacter genome from EPBR bioreactor metagenome | reverse complement strand
ACCAAGGTGCTCGCCGACTTCTTCATCGGTGCGCATGCCGCTGTATCGCGATTTCCGCTATTGACCCGAGATACGCGACGCTACACCTCCTATTTTTCCGAGGTGACACTGATCGCACCAGAAGCCTCGCCATGAATGATTCTCAACCGTCCTGCCCAGCCAGATTGAACCCCCTATTGGGACATTCGCAGACGGGAGGCGGTCGCATGACCACCGCTGGCGTTTTGGCTCGACCTCCCCGAATTTCGCCACCGAGTTCCCTGGATCTGGATTTGAGCTCCCTGAGAGAGGTAACTATCCGGAGATTCCGGATGGTTCGCCGGGAAGGCGCTCGGCAGGTAGCGCGAGAAACGCGTCGTGACTTTTGCCCAAGGCACAGGGGAGGACCCGACCTCCTGCGTTTGACTCCGCACGTGCGGCCCCCCCTGCGGATCCTTGGCTTGGCCCGACGGTGCACGGTCGCGGCTCACGATGGGGCTTGTCATGAGGGATCCTGAACTCTCATCAGGGCTGTTCCGGGGCAATTCGGGCTTATTCGGGCCAATTGGGGCTATTTCTCTGCAAGAGAATGCCGATTTGACTCCGATTGGTCGAGTCCAGCCATGTCCTCGAATGGGTGACGCCGCGCACTTGGGCTCCGCACAATCCCCGAACGCTCCGCACTTTTGCAGTCGAGCTCCGCACATTTTAGGGACGCTCGAAAGCGCAAGCCTACCCAGGCGGCGCTGGCAAAGCAGCCCGGCGAGAAGAAATTGACCTGGGGTGATCCGACATGATCGCCAGGGTCCAGCTCTGGGGCCGGACGATCGGCGCCGTGTCGCGGCCGGAAGGACGGGACGTCGCGGCCTTTCAGTACGACCCGGAGTTCGCGCGCAGCGGCATCGAGATTGCGCCGCTGACCATGCCCCTGAACGAGCGGGTGTATGAATTCCCGGCGTTGCCGCGCGAGGCCTTCCACGGTTTGCCGGGACTGCTCGCGGATTCGCTGCCGGACCGCTTCGGCAACGCCTTGATCGACGCCTGGCTGGCCACGCAGGGCCGCAGGCCGGAGAGTTTCAACGCGGTGCAGCGCCTTTGCTACACCGGCAGGCGCGGCATGGGTGCGCTGGAGTTTATGCCGGCACGGGGGCCGCGGGGGCGCGAGGCAAGGCCGGTCGACGTCGCTGCGCTGGTACGGCGGGCGAGCGAAGTCCTGACGCATCGGGACGATCTCCAGGAACGTTTTCACCAGGCGGGCAAGGCGAAGGCGCTGCGCGACCTCCTGAGCGTCGGCACGGCCGCCGGCGGGGCGCGGGCCAAGGCGGTGATCGCGTGGAACCCGACGACCAGCGAGGTGCGTTCGGGACCAATCGCGGCCGGCGACGGTTGCGAATACTGGCTGCTGAAATTCGACGGCGTTTCCGGCAACAAGGACAAGGAGCTGGAAGATCCGCAGGGATACGGCGCCATCGAGTACGCCTATCACCTGATGGCCAAGGCGGCGGGGATCACGATGAGCGCCTGCCGGCTGCTCGAGGAGAACGGACGGCGGCACTTCATGACCCGCCGCTTCGATCGCCTGCCGGGTGGGGAAAAGCTGCACATGCAGTCGCTGGCCGCACTGGCGCATTTCGATTTCAACCACGCCGGCGCCACGGCCTACGAGCAGGCACTGCTGACCCTCCACCAATTGCGGCTGCCAATGGCCGCCGTCGAGGAGCAGTTCCGACGGATGGTCTTCAACATCGTCGCGCGCAACCAGGACGACCACGTGAAGAACATCGCCTTCCTGATGAACCGGGAAGGCGAGTGGTCGCTCGCCCCGGCCTTCGACCTCACCTACAGCTACAATCCGTCGGGGGCCTGGACGGCCACGCACCAGATGACGCTGAATGGAAAACGGGACGGGTTCGCGCGCAATGATTTCAAGGCCTGCGCGCAGGTGGCGCTGATGAAACGGGGCCGCGCGGCGACGATCATCGCGGAAGTGCAGGCAGCCGTGCAGCGCTGGCCCGAGTTTGCCGCCGAGGCGCGCGTCGCCGACGAACGGCGCGACGCCATTCAAACGACCCACAGACTGTCTTTTCCGGAAAGATGATCCGCCCCCGCGACTCCCTGCTCCTTGCCCTGCGCGCGATCACCGCGCACCGCCTGCGCAGCTTCCTGACCCTGCTCGGCATTGCCGTCGGCGTCGCGGCGGTGATCCTGCTGACGTCGATCGGCGAGGGCATCCATCGCTTCGTGCTCGCCGAATTCACGCAGTTCGGCACCAACGTCATCAGCGTCTCGCCCGGCCGGACGAAAACCGCCGGGCACGCGCCGAGCGGCATTCCGACGTCGGTGCGGCCGCTGACCCTCGACGACGCGCGCGCCCTCGAACGTCTGCCGCACATTACCGGCATGACGGCGACCGTCTGGGGAAATTCCGAAGTCAATGCCAATGGCCGCCTGCGGCGCACGACGGTCAATGGCGTCAGCGCCGACATGCTCAAGGTGTTCAGCATCAAGGTGCGCAGCGGCCAGTTCCTGCCCGCCGAGGACGCCGACAGCGCGCGCGCCTTCATGGTCCTCGGCGCACGCCTCAAGGAGGAGCTGTTCGGCACCGCCAACCCGCTCGGTGCCAAGGTACACGTCGGCGGCATGCAGTTTCGCGTCATCGGCGTCCTCGAAGCCAAGGGGCAGTTCCTGGGCATCGATCTCGACGACGCCGCGTACATCCCGACGGCACGCGCGCTCGAGCTGTACAACCGCGACGGGATCATGAAGATCGACCTGTCGTACGAGGAAGGGGTGCGTGCCGCCGGCGTCAGCGCGCTGGTCAGGAGCACGCTGACGGCTCGCCACGGCCGCGAGGATTTCACGATCACCACCCAGGAAGACATGCTGCGCACGCTGTCGAACATCCTTGACGTGCTGACCATGGCCGTCGGCGCGCTGGGCAGCATCTCGCTGCTCGTCGGCGGTGTGGGCATCGTCACCATCATGACCATCGCGGTCAACGAGCGGACGGGCGAGATCGGCCTGCTGGTCGCCCTCGGCGCGCCACGCCAGACGATCCTTGGCCTCTTCCTCGGCGAAGCGGTCGCCCTCTCGGCGCTCGGCGGATTGATGGGCCTGCTGCTCGGCTTCGGGCTGGCGCAGTTGATCCACCTGCTGGTCCCGGCGCTCCCGGTACATACGCCGCTGAGCTTCGTCGCCCTCGCCGAACTCATCGCCGTGGCCATCGGCCTGCTGGCCGGCGTCCTGCCGGCCCGGCGCGCGGCTCGGCTGAACGCGGTGGACGCGTTGCGCGCCGAATGAGACGCCGCGGATCGGCGGAGGCCAGCTGGCGCTGGCGCTTTCCGCCGTTGACCCTGGCGCACGAAGGGTGTCGGTAATTTTTACAGTCGACAACGATCCAGCCTGTACAGGAAACAAGATAGATCGTTAAAACAGCTTCTTGCGCTTTGCGGCGCATTTCTTGCTTGCGAGTTGACGTTCGTCAAACCGACGTGGATCAACTGGAAAGGAGTACAAGATGAACAAGCTTCTCCGCATCCTGGCGTTGCTGTTGGTGGTCGGCGTTCCGACTTCGGCCAGCGCTGCTTTGCAGCAGTTGACCAATCTCTTCGTCTTTGGCGACAGTCTTTCCGATGGTGGCAACAGCGGGCTGCTGAGCCAGGCGGCTACCGGCGGCACGGTCACCTTCCCGCCGCCGCCCTATTACAACGGTCAGTATTCGAACGGCCCGGTCGCCGTCGAATATCTGTGGAACATGTACAACCCGGGCAATACCAGTTTCGGGCCTTCGCTGGCCGGCGGAACCAACTATGCGATCGGCGGCGCGACCACCGGGCTGGAGAGCTTCAGTTCGGTCAATCCGAACGTGCCCGTCGCGCTGCAGCCGGTCTACGCGCAGAAAAGCAACGCCTGGCAGCTGGCGTCCTTCGCGACCCAGAGCCCGGTCTTCGACCCGGCGACTTCGCTCTTCGTCGTGTGGTTGTTCCCGAACGACGTGTTTTACGCGGATACCACCGCAACGCTGCCCGGGATCGTGCCCGGTTCCGCCGGTGGCGCCAACGTGATCAGCAATGGCGTCGCGAACATCGTGGCCACGGTGCAGACGCTGGCCGCAGCCGGCGCGCAACACGTCCTGGTGGCGAACATGCCGGACCTCGGGCAAACCCCCGGCTTTCTCGGTAACGTCGGCCTGTCGGGCTTAAGCGCCCTCTTCAACAACAGTCTTGGGCTGGCGATGAGCGCGCTCGATGCGGCACTGCCCTCGCTCGAGATCGTCCAGTTCGATACCGCCGCGACACTCAGCGAGATCATCGCCAACAAGGGCGCCTATGGTTTTGACGTCACGGACCAGGCCTGCGTCAATAACCTCCTCAACGGTCAGTGCAATCCGGCCACCTGGATGTTCTGGGACGGGGTACACCCGACGACCAGGACGCATGAGATCCTGGCGGCAAGGTTCTTCTCCGCAGTGCCCGAGCCGAGCGCCATTCTTCTGTTCGCGATCGGCTTCGTCGGTCTGCTGGTGACCGGCCGGCGCAAGGCGCTGTAGGCGACCTCGCTGGTTTGCCCGGAGCCCCGCTGCGGCGGGGCTCGTCGCGTGGCGAACACGCGTTTTCTTTCTCCAGGGGTCATCGATGGGCGACATTCCGCTGCGCATTTATCACAACAACCGCTGCTCGAAGAGCCGTGCCGCCTGCCAGTTGATCGCTGACAGGGGCTTCGAAGTGGAGGTGGTCGACTATCTCAAGACGCCGCCAAGCCGGGACGAGCTGCGCGCGCTGCTCGACAAGCTGGGAATGAAACCGGCGGAACTCGTGCGTCGCGGCGAAGCGGTGTTCAAGGAAAACTACGCCGGACGTTCGCTGAGCGACGACGAGTGGCTGGACGCGCTGGCCGCACACCCGATTCTCATCGAGCGCCCGATCGTCGTGCGCGGCGAGCGGGCGGTTCTCGGCAGGCCGCCGGAGAAGGTATTGGAGTTGCTGTAGGCGCGGCGGGAGCGGCGACGGCAGGACGGACGGCGCTCCTGGCGCGGTGCCCCAGGTTTCAACGCGTGACCGGACAGGTGCTCCCTGGACTGCCGCGTCGCTTCGCTCCTCGCAGTGACGGCCACGCGGCGCGACGCCAACAGGGACTCCCTACTTGCGCGCGCCGCCCTTTACCGACCAGGAATCCCTGAGCGTCACCGTGCGGTTGAAGACCGGCGCGCCAGGCTGCGAGTCGAGGCGATCGGCTACGAAATAGCCGTGCCGTTCGAACTGGAAGCACTCTTCGGGCTGAACGCCCTTCAGCGAGGGCTCGAGCCAGGCCTGGATGACGCGCATGCTGTCCGGATTCAGGTCAGCGCGGAAATCGCGCTCGACGCCTTCGGGGTCACCGTCGCGCCTGGCGCCCGGTGACGGAACGGCGAACAGCCGGTCGTACAGGCGCACTTCGGCGCGACAGGCCTCGGCTACCGAAATCCAGTGCAGGTTGCCCTTGACCTTGTAGCCGTCGGCGCCGGGCGTGCCGCTCTTCGAGTCGGCGAAGTATTCGCAATGGACGGCGCTGACGACACCGCTGTCGTCACGGTCGAAGCCGGTGCATTTGACGACATAGCCGTAGCGCAGGCGGGCCATGTTGCCCGGGTAGAGGCGGTGGTAACCCTTGCTCGGCTGGGCCATGAAGTCCTCGCGCTCGATCCACAGCTCACGGCCAAAGGGCATCGCGCGCTTGCCGGTTTCCGGCTTCAGCGGGTGGTTGGGCGCAAAGCACTCCTCGCTTTCTCCGGCCGGGTAGTTGTCGATGATCAGCTTGAGCGGATCGAGCACCGCGACGCGGCGTTCGGCCGCGTCGTTGAGCACTTCGCGCATGCAATCCTCGAGCAGCGAGTACTCGATCAGCGAGTCGGATTTCGAAACGCCGACGCGCTCGGCAAAGAGGCGAAAACCGGCCGCCGGATAGCCGCGCCGGCGGGCGCCGACCAGCGTCGGCAAACGTGGGTCGTCCCAGCCGCTCACGTGCCTTTCCTCGACCAGCTGGATCAGCTTGCGCTTCGAGAGGACGATGTAGGTCAGGTTCAGTCGCGAGAACTCGATCTGCTGCGGCAGTGGCCGCTGCAACAGCCCGCCTTCGGCCAGCCGCTCGAGCAGCCAGTCATAGAAAGGTCGCTGGTCGGCGAACTCGAGCGTGCAGATCGAGTGGCTGATGTTCTCGAGCGCATCTTCGATCGGATGCGCGTAGGTGTACATCGGATAGACGCACCAGCGGTCGCCGGTGTTGTGATGGCTGGCGTGGCGAATGCGGTAGATCGCCGGATCGCGCAGGTTGATGTTCCCGGCGGCCATGTCGATACGCGCGCGCAGGATGTGCGCGCCGTCGGGGAACTCGCCCTTCTGCATGCGCTTGAAGAGGTCCATGCTTTCGTCGGCGCTGCGCTGGCGGAACGGCGAATCGGCGCCGGCTTCGGTGAGCGTGCCGCGGCTGGCGCGCATTTCCTCGGCGCTCTGGCTATCGACGTAGGCGTGGCCGCTGCTGATCAGGTATTCGGCGAAGGCGACCATCCAGTCGAAGTAGTTGGACGCGAAATAGAGGTTGCACTCGCTGTCGGCCGACCCTTCGACGAGCGGGCCTTCCCAGGAAAAGCCGAGCCAATGCACGGCATCGATGATCGAATCGACGTATTCCTGCTCTTCCTTCTCGGGGTTGGTGTCGTCGAAACGCAGGTGGCAGCGACCGCCGTAGTCCTGCGCCAGCCCGAAGTTCAGGCAGATCGACTTGGCGTGGCCGAAGTGCAGATAGCCGTTCGGCTCGGGCGGAAAGCGCGTGCGGATCCGGGCCGGGTCGAGTTCACCGGCGAGTTGCTGCGCGGCCGGCCCGGGCTGGCCCGACCATCGGCGCGCCACGTGCTTTCCGGCAGCAAGGTCGGCTTCGATGAGGTTGCGAATGAAGTTCGTGCTGGCGACTGCGGCGATGCTCGCCGAATGACTGCTGGGCTCCTGGCTCACGGGAAAATCCTTGATTCGAGAAGCCTCGCATTTTACCCGCCCGGGCCGGCGCCACCGCCGCTTTTCGCGGCCAGAGCGTGCGCTCGCGCTTCGAAGGCGCTGACCATGCCGGCGGCCATCGGCACGACCATGAGCTGGATCACCGGCATCAGGAACAGCGAGCGGGTCTCGCAGTCGAGCGCGAAGTCGACGTGGCAGCGATCGTCGGCGAGCGGCGTGAAGGCCCAGAGGATGTCGAAGTGAGCGAACGAGCGATCGCTGGAACGAACGCTGATCCGGTGCGGTCGGTCGAGTTCGGTGCGCGTGCGGAAGCGATGCAGCAGCAGCCCGAGCGCCAGGCTCTGCTCGGTTTCGTAGGCCGCCTCTTCGCGGCGAACGATCCTCGCCTCGCAGACCAGCGGCACGAACTCGGGGTAGCGTTCGACATCGGCGACGACATCGAACAGGCACTCGGCGGGGAGCGCAATGGCGCGACTTTCGCGATGGGTTGCCATGGGCTGCTGCCTCCTGATTGCCGCGTTTCACTGCTCGCCGTCGTGTTCGGATGCTTGCGGCGCAGGGCGCAGAAGCACGCGCCGAGTACGGGGCCTGGCGACACCGCGCATGCGAAACAGGAGCGATCATAGCAATCACTGACCGCTTGCGCGCAGTGGGATTGCCGCGGCACTCGCCCGGCGTGCCGCGGGCCGAGCAGGGAACGGCGCAAGAACTTAAGCGGGACTCGACGCTCAGAAAAAAAACGGCCAAGCCCGCGTCGCGACGCTCCGCCTGCAGAGTGCTGCTCGACTTCCCGATTTCCCCGTGTGTGTTTCAGCGAATGACTGGAGGACTCTCCCATGACCGCACCAGAAGCGTTTGAAAAATCCCTGCCGGGCCTGTCGCTCAGATCCGTACGTCTGGCGACTGTGGTGAACAACGAGTTTGTCGTCATGCCGACGGCCGACACGCCGATCCCCGCAGCAGCGCCAGTCGCCAGGGGGAAAGCCGCGACGGCGAAGCGGGCCGTGCTGGCGCCAGTTGCTGCGACGCCCGGCGGCAAGGCCCTTGTCGCGAGCACCGACGCGCTGGGAAAGAAAGGCGTCAGCATTCGTGTCGCGCAATCGGATGACGGGACCAGCCGCTCGAGCCTCGACCTCCAGGAGGACGGCTTTACCTTCGATCTGCTCTTCACAGACTTCGCCAGCAGCAGCAATCAGGACTTTGTCTTCGACCAGGTAAAAGTCGTCCTGAAGGCCGACCAGGAGAAGTCGCGTCTGATCTTCAGCGGTATCCTGCGCATGCGCAGCGCCCTGCTGCGGCCCTTGCAGAAGTTCATCAGGCAGGACGAAGGTCTGCTGGTCGGCGGCACGCTGGACGTCAGCAATCAGGACCTGGCGCAGAAACTCCGGCCGTCGGGCATGATCCTGACCAGCGCCGCCAGCTTTCACGTCGCGCTCGGCGACGATGTCGTCTTCAGCGATCTGCAGCTCGGTGTCGAAATCAAGCCGGCGAAGTCGTCGCCAGGCGCAGCGACGGCCTGGAGCGTGCTGCCGAGCCTGGAGGGCAAGGTGGCGCTCGCGAACCTCGGCCACCAGGCGGTCGACTGCCGCTGTCGAATCGAATACGCCGGGAAAGCGCTGAAGGTCAGCGCGCAAGCCGCGCGGGTGGACGGACTGTTCGGCATCTCGACCTTGTCGCTCAAGGAGCTGAAAGCCGACTTCGCGGTAGGCGGGGAGAAATCCATACGGCTGCAGGCCAAGCTTGACGCCGCCGGCAAGACCTACGCGCTCGGCGGCGTCCTGAACCGGAAATACAGTGCCCTGTACGCCGAGATCGGTGATTTTTCGCTGACCGACCTGCAAGCCCTCTATCAGGAGGTCACCTCTCTGAGCCTCGCCCTGCCGGATTTCGCGGTGACGCTGAGCGAAGTCCACCTCGCCATGGCGACGGCCAAATGCAAGCTCGGCGAGCAGGCTTTGGCAGAAGGCGTGACCCTGGGGGCCAGCTTGCAGGCGCACGGTCACCAGTGTCAGGCGCTGGCGCAGATATCTTCCAGCGGAATGGCCTTCACCGGCGACCTTGGGGAATTGACGATCGGACCGCTCACCGTGAAGAAGGCACGGCTGCAGATGCAGTTCTTCACCGCTGCCAGTGGTCGGGCGAGTCAATTCGCCGTCGTCGGCCAGGCCGTCATCGAAGGATTGGAGCTCGATTGCAGGCTGGCCTACGAAAAGGGCGCCGACGGCTGGACGGCGATTGTCTATGCCGCCATCCACGCCGAGAGTTTTGCTTTCTCGGCGATCATTCCCGCGGCAAGAAAGACCTTTGTCGACTCGCTGACCTTTTCCAAGGCGGCGTTCATCTACGCCTCGCACGACGGCCGGACGGAGGATCCCGATTTTTCCTTTGCCGTGCGCAAGGGTCTGCAACTGATGTGCGTGCTGCAGGAGATCCCGGCGCTTTCGGATCTCACGGGCAACAGGCAAGTGGGTCTCGAACTGTCGGCCTACTACGGGAAGGGCGTCGACATTGGCATTGCCCTGCCCGACACTCGGCTGCAGCTCGGCAACTCGGTCGCCTGCAATCCCTTCCAGGTCAGGATCGTGATTTCGCCAAAGCCGTCGTTCAACCTGATCTTCGGTCTGGACGTGAGCGTTCCCCGGCAGGATGAAGTATTGCATTTCGACGCCCAGTTGGCGGTGGGGATCGAGGGCGCTTCCGGCTCGGGAACCATGAAAGCCTATTGGCAGAACCCTTTCGGTGTGCAAGGCCTCAGGATCGGTCCCGCGCTGGCGCTGGAACTGGGCATACTCTATCCCGTCTTTCTGACGACCGGCACGCCATCCGACTTCGGCTTCGCCGGCGGTCTGGTGCTGGGCGACGTCACCGCCAATATGGCGGTGAAGATTTCCGAGGATCCCAGCGAGGAGATCCTCTATGGCGAACTGCAGGAGTTGTCGCCAGCCAACCTGGTGAGTTTTGCCGAACAGGTATCGAAGCTGAAGCTGCCGGCGGACGCCGTCCCCAATTTTTTCACCCTGCACGAACTCAAGATCTACTGTGCGCCGGCAGGTGGAAGCATTGGCACGATCAGCTTTGAGCGCGGTTTCAGCTTCGCCTGCGATCTCGTGTTGTTTGGCAGGAAGGCTGCCGCGTACACGCGCCTGTCCGACGACGGCGTTGTCGCCAAAGCTCATCTCGACCGGCTCACGATCGGCCCGCTGAAAATATCTGGCGAAGCAGGCCGGAACGCGATTCTTGATCTGCAGTTGACCACCGCCAGACAATCGCTCCTGGTCGACGGCGCCATCGATTTCCTCGGTGCAAGCGCCGCTGTCATTGCCGACATCTCCAACCGGGGGATCGAATTTCATTTCCGGCAGAGTTTTCTTGGCCTCCTGAGCTACCAGATCGACGGCGTCAGCGAAGGCTCGATTGGCGAACCCGCCACACTGGATTTCCTGCTCGCTGGAGAGTTTGACAATCAACTGACCGCGTATCTGAAAGATGACCTGGCGCGCAAACTGCACGCAGCAACCAGCGTCGTCGAAACGGACCTCAAGGCGGCGACGAGAGACGTTGACCGGGCCGAGCGGATTTACAAGGCCGAATTCGACAAGGCGAAGAAGGCGCTTGAGCGGGCGCAGGCCGACGCGAGCCGCTTGCTCGAACAGTGCCAGCAGGCGGTGGCCAGCGAAGGAGAAAAATACGCCCGCGCCCTGAAGCAGGCGAAACGCGATGTCGCGAAAGCAAGGCAGGCTTTCGACAAGGCGCTGGCGAACGCCGAGAAGGCTCTGCGCAAGGCGCAGACCGACTACGACGGCGGAATGCGCAGCGCGCAGGCAGCGCTGAGCAAGGCGCAGCACGATTACGACGCGGCGATGATCAACGCCAGGAACGAGGTGAGTCGCGCGCAGAAGGCGTACAGCAACGCCATGGGGGGAGCGGCGAGCAAGGTCAGGACGGCCAGGGAAGCCGTCGGCTCGTTGGCGCGCGAGCGCGATGCTGCGGTGCACGAGCTGAAGCATCTGAGCTGGACCAAGTCGTACAAGGCGCCGTACCTCGCGGCGAAGATCGCCGGCCTGGAAACCGCCATGCGCGCCGCGCAGGGTGTTCTCTATGCCGCTGAAGGGGTGCTCACGGGAGTGCAGAAGGGCGTCGAGTTTGGCGCCTTCGAAGCCGCCAAGGCAGCGCTCGAAGGGGTGCGTTTCGGCGGCGAGTACGGCGCCCTGGAGGTCGCGAAGAAAGGCGTGGAGGCGGCTCGAATCGGTGGCCGCTACGGCGTCCTGGAGGCGGCCAGGAGAAGCGTTGCCGCGGCGCAGACAGGCGCAGACTTCAGCGCCTGGCAGCTGGCGAAGCAGACGCTGAGCGCCGTAGAGATCGGCGGCCGCCTGGCTCTCGATGCCGCCGAACAGAGCCTGGCCGGGGTCGGGCAGTCGTCCGTCTACCTCGCCCTGGAAGCTGCCAGCCATTCGCTTGAGCTGGTCAAGCAAGGTTCCAGTGCGCTCGCCTTCGAGAGCGCCAAAGCCGGCCTGGAAGGCGTCAGGCAGGGTTCCGCAGCGATGTTGCGGGTGTCGGAGTACGCCGCGGCGCACGCCGGGGGTCTGATCGATGTCCGGCGGGTCACGCTCTCCGCCCGCCTGAAGGCGATTGAACGAGGCGAGTTGTTCAAGGCGGACGTTGAGCTGGCGATATTCTCCACGCCGCTGCGCTGGACAGTGGATTTCGATGTCCGGAAGCCGCTGGCGTTTGTCGACACGCTGTTGCGCAATACACTGAGCGACGCGAAGAGACTGCTCACCTAACGGCCCCGGCGTCGGCAAGAAAAGCGGCAAGTCGGGAAAAGCCGCGGGAAAACCGCTGGCTTGACAAGCTTTTCCCCGACGGGTAGATTCGCGTCCTGCCCGGCTAGCATGCCGGGTTCGCGCCGATTTGACGTAAACAGATTGCGGGCGCGTTAAAAATACCGCTAAAGCGAAGCCAGATCAGAACCCGTCGAGCTTTGCGCCGACGGGTTTTTTGTTTTGCAGCGCCGCACCAGTAGACAAGGAATAGCCATGCAGCCGGACCGTACCGCCGAACTCAAAGCCTGCCTCGAAAGGAAGATTCTCGTTCTCGACGGCGCCATGGGCACGATGATCCAGCGCCATCGGCTGCAGGAAGCGGATTACCGCGGCAGCCGCTTCGCCGGGCACGCGCACGACCTGAAAGGCAACAACGACCTCCTCGTGCTCACCCAGCCCGATCTGATCCGCGCAATTCACGCCGAGTATCTGACGGCGGGCGCCGACATCATCGAAACCAACACCTTCAACTCGACCAGCGTCTCGCAGGCCGACTACCACCTCGAAGCCATCGTCCACGAGCTGAACGTCGCCGGCGCCCAGCTCGCACGCTCGGTTTGCGACGAGTTCACCGCCCGCGACCCGAGCCGGCCACGTTTCGTCGCCGGCGGCCTCGGGCCGACGTCGCGTACGGCGTCGATCTCGCCGGACGTCAACGATCCGGGCTACCGCAACACCAGCTTCGACGAACTGGTGGGCACCTACAGCGAAGCCGTGCGCGGACTTTGCGAGGGTGGCGTGGACATCATCCTGGTCGAGACGGTGTTCGACACGCTGAACGCCAAGGCCGCGCTGTTTGCCGTCGAGCAGTACTTCGAGCAGGTGGGACGACGCTGGCCGGTGATGATCTCGGGAACGATCACCGACGCCTCGGGGCGGACGCTATCCGGGCAGACTGCCGAGGCTTTCTGGAACTCGCTGAACCACGTTCGGCCGCTGAGTTTCGGTCTGAACTGCGCGCTCGGCGCCGCTGAGTTGCGCCAGTACGTCGAAGAGTTGTCGCGCATTTGCGACTGCTTCATCTCCGCGTATCCCAATGCCGGGCTGCCGAACGCCTTTGGCGGCTACGACGAGACGCCGGAGCAGCTCGCCGCGGAAGTTTCCGACTGGGCCCGGCAGGGCTTCGTGAATATCGTCGGCGGCTGCTGCGGCACCTCGCCCGAACACATCGCGGCGATCAGCAGGGGCGTCAGCGGCGTCAAGCCGCGTGCCGTGCCGCAGGTCGAGCGGAAACTGCGCCTCTCCGGACTCGAACCCTTCAACGTCGGCAAGGAATCGCTGTTCGTCAATGTCGGCGAACGGACCAACGTCACCGGCTCGAAGGCCTTCGCACGGATGATTCTCGAAGGCCGCTTCGACGACGCGCTGGCCGTCGCCCGGCAGCAGGTCGAGAACGGCGCGCAGGTCATCGACATCAACATGGACGAGGCGATGCTCGACTCGAAGGCGGCGATGGAGCGCTTCCTCAAGCTGATCGCCAGCGAGCCGGACATCTCGCGCGTGCCGATCATGATCGACTCGTCGAAATGGGAGGTCATCGAGGCCGGCCTCAAGTGCATCCAGGGCAAGGGCATCGTCAACTCGATCTCGATGAAGGAGGGCGAGGCCGGATTCCTGCGCCAGGCGCGGCTGGCCAGACGCTACGGCGCAGCGGTCGTGGTGATGGCCTTCGACGAAAGCGGCCAGGCCGACACCTACGCGCGCAAGACCGAAATCTGTGCGCGCGCCTACCAGCTGCTCACCGAGCAGGCGGCATTTCCGCCCGAGGACATCATCTTCGACCCGAACATCTTCGCCATCGCCACCGGCATCGAGGAGCACAACAACTACGCCGTCGACTTCATCGAGGCGTGCAAGTGGATCCGCGCCAATCTGCCCGGTGCGCAGATCTCGGGAGGCGTCTCCAACGTCTCCTTCTCGTTCCGTGGCAACGACGCGGTGCGCGAGGCGATCCACACCGTCTTCCTCTATCACGCGGTCAAGGCCGGGCTGTCGATGGGCATCGTCAACGCCGGCATGCTCGGCGTCTACGACGACCTCGACCCGGCGCTGCGCGACAAGGTCGAGGACGTGGTCCTCAACCGTAGCCCGGCAGCCGGTGAAGCGCTGGTCGAGTTCGCGCTGACCGTCAAGGAGGGCAAGGCCAAAGATACCGGCCCCGATCTCAGCTGGCGTGAGCTGCCGGTCGAACAGCGCCTGACGCACGCGCTGGTCAAGGGCATCAACAACTTCGTCGTCGACGACACCGAAGAATGCCGTGCGGCGCTCGAAGCCGCGGGCAAGCCGCCGCTGTCGGTGATCGAAGGACCGCTGATGAACGGCATGAACGTCGTCGGCGACCTCTTCGGCGCCGGCAAGATGTTCCTGCCGCAGGTGGTCAAGTCGGCGCGGGTGATGAAGCAGGCGGTCGCCCACCTGATCCCCTATATCGAAGCCGAGAAACTGCGTACCGGGGTGAGCAGCAAGGGCAAGATCGTCGTCGCCACGGTCAAGGGCGACGTTCACGACATCGGCAAGAACATCGTCGGCGTCGTCCTCGGCTGCAATGGCTACGACGTCGTCGACCTCGGGGTGATGGTCTCCTGCGACAAGATCCTGCACGCGGCCAGGGAACACGGCGCGCAGGCGGTCGGGCTGTCGGGCCTGATCACCCCGTCACTCGAGGAGATGAGTCACGTCGCCGCCGAAATGCAGCGCCTGGGCTTTGCCGACGGCGCCGATGGCGGCCCGCCAGTGCCGCTGCTGATCGGCGGCGCGACGACCAGCCGCGCGCATACGGCGATCAAGATCGCGCCGAACTACAGCGGGCCGGTGATCTACGTCCCCGACGCCTCGCGCGCCGTCGGTGTTGTCACCCAGCTGCTGTCGATCGACCACGCGGCCAGCTTCAAGAGCGAGGTCGCCGCCGACTATGAAAAACTGCGCGCACAGCACGCCAACAAGAAGGGAGTCCAGCTGGTCGGCCTGGCCGCGGCACGCGACAACCGTTTCAAGGCTGACCCCGACGCGGGTTACCGGCCGCTCGCGCCGCGCAAACCGGGGCTGCACGTGCTGCGTGACATCGACCTGGCAACGCTCGCCGAGTTCATCGACTGGGGACCGTTCTTCCAGACCTGGGATCTGGCCGGCAGCTTCCCGAAGATCCTCGACGACCCGCTGGTGGGCGAGACGGCGCGCGAAGTCTATGCCGACGCGCAGAAGATGCTGCACACGATCATTGCCGAGAAATGGCTGAGCGCCAACGCCGTCTTCGGCCTGTTCCCGGCCAACGCCGTCGGTGACGACATCGAGATCTACGCCGACGAAGCGCGCCGCGAGAAGTTGATGAGCTGGCACAATCTGCGCCAGCAACAGGAGCGCCCGACGGGCAAACCCCACTACTGCCTGAGCGATTTCGTCGCCGAGCGCGGTACGCCGGACTGGCTGGGGGCGTTTGCCGTCGGCGCCGGCTTCGGCATCGAAGGCAAGCTCGCCGAATTCGCCGCGGCGCACGACGACTACCACGCGATCATCCTGAAAGCGCTTGCCGACCGCCTCGCCGAGGCCTGTGCCGAATGGTTGCACGCGCAGGTGCGGCGCGACTACTGGGGCTACGCGAGCGATGAGACGCTCGACTGCGAAGCGCTGATCCGCGAGGACTACCGCGGCACTCGGCCAGCGCCCGGCTACCCGGCGTGCCCCGACCACACTGCCAAGCGCGCGCTCTTCGCAGTGCTCGACGCGCCGGCCAACGCCGGCATGGGGCTGACCGAGAATTTCGCGATGACGCCGGCGGCGGCGGTGGCCGGCTTCTATCTGGCGCACCCCCAGGCACGCTACTTTGCCGTCGGCAAGATCGCGCGCGACCAGCTCGAAGACTGGGCGGCGCGCGCCGGCTTCAGCGTCGCCGAAGCCGAACGCTGGCTGGCCCCTCTGCTCTAGGCAAACGGGCAGGCGCCGAACGGGAGGCCGCAAGCTGAGCGCGCACGATCTGCCCGACTTCGTCGTGCGCGACGTCGACCTCGGCGCACGGACCACGCTGCGCTTGCCGGGGCGGGCGGCGTTTTTCGCCGAAATCGACGCCAGCGCGCAACTGGCAGCGCTCGCCGGCAATCACCGCCGTCGCCGCTTCGTCCTCGGTGCGGGCAGCAACCTGGTGCTCACCGGCGACTTCGACGGCCTGCTCCTGCACATGGCGATTCGCGGTCGCCAGCTGATCGGCGAAGACGACGACGCCTGGTACCTGCGCGTGGGCGCCGGCGAGAACTGGCACCAGCTGGTACTGTGGACGCTGGCCAGGGGCTGGCCCGGCCTGGAGAATCTGGCGCTCATTCCCGGCACGGTCGGCGCTGCACCGATCCAGAATATCGGCGCCTATGGGCTGGAAGTCGGCGAGCGCCTGCACGCCGTCGAAGCCATCGACATGGTCACCGGCCGAGCCCTGCGCCTCGATCGCGACGACTGCCGCCTGGCCTACCGTGACAGCGTTTTCAAGCAGGAAGGTTGGCACCTGAGCGGGCAGCGGGTGATCACCCGGGTGACCTTCCGTCTGCCGAAAGCCTGGCAGCCGCTGCTCGCCTACCGCGACCTCGCCGCCGAAATCGAGCGCCAGCAGGTCAGCAACCCGCCCGCCGCCTGTACGCCCGGGCAAATCGCCGCGGCGGTGATCCGCGTCCGCAGCCGCAAGCTTCCCGACCCGGCGACGCTGCCGAACGCCGGCAGCTTCTTCCACAACCCGGTGGTCAGCGCGTCGGTCGCCGCCAGCCTGGCCATTGCCCATCCCGATCTGCCGCGCTACCCGCAGCAGGACGGCCGGGTCAAGCTCGCCGCCGGCTGGCTGATCGAGCACAGCGGCTGGAAAGGCAGGGATCTGGGCCGCGCCGGGATGTACGCCAAGCAGGCGCTGGTGCTGGTCAATCACGGCGGCGCACGCGGCGCCGACGTGCTGGCGTTGGCGCAGGCCGTTCAGGCCGCCGTACGCGAACGCTTCGCCGTCGAACTCGTGCCGGAACCGGTCTTTCTCTGAGCGCTGCCTGCCGATCAGACGGCGTTCACCGGCGGCCGGTCGAGATCGCCGCGTTCACACCGGCACGACGCTGCCACAAAGTTCGATGAACTCGTCGCCCTCAAAGCAGGCGCCGACGGTGTGCTCTTCATCCCAGAGCGTGCTGTAGGCCAACTCGGTGCTCGCCTTGCCATCCAGCGACGAGACCGTAACGGCGACCAGCGACACCGCCCCCCACACCTGACTGGCGTCCGCCAGCCTGGGGAAAGCGGCACTCGCTTCGCTCAGCTCGCCCCGCGCCAGAGATTCCGCATACGGGCCGTAATGCTCCAGCAGCGCCTGTTCGATGGTTGGCCGCCAGCCGGCAAAGCGCGTGGCGACTTCTCGCGCCGCCTGCAAGGCCTGTGCGTCGGGCTCGTTGCGCGTCCCGGAGACCGCCAGCGGGACGCTTTCGTCGGCGCCAAGGCTGATCGAGCCGCGCCAGTGGCCGCGCGAGCGCACGAGCTCGCCAAGCTGCGGATCGCTAAACGGCGCCGATTTGAAAAGATCAAACATGGGTTATTGCTCCCTACTGACCAAGTTGACAAGGACTATCGCGGCAAACTGCCGAAGCCTCAAAATACCTCGTCCGGGCGCAGGAATCGCCATTGGCCGAGCGGCAGGTCGGCGAGTCTGACGGCGCCGATGCGCACGCGCTTGAGGCCACGGACGCGCAAGCCGACCAGCTCGCACATGCGCCGGATCTGACGCTTGCGTCCCTCGCGGAGCACGAAGCGCAGCTGATCGTCGTTCAGCCACTCGACCTTGGCCGGCTTCAGTGGCCGCTCGTCGAGGCTGAGGCCATGATTCAACAGCGCCAGGCCCTTGCCGTCAAGCTGGCCCTCGACACGAACCAGATACTCCTTGTCGACGCTGCTATCCTGGCCGATCAGGTGGCGCGCGACGCGACCATCCTGGGTCAGCACGAGCAGGCCGGTCGAATCGATATCGAGGCGGCCGGCAGGCGCCAGACCCTTGAGGCATGAAGGATGAAACGCGGGCGTGTCCGGCGTGCACAGCTGGTTTTCGGGCTGAATCAGCGTCACCGCGGGCGTGAAACCGGGCTCCGGCTGCCCGGAAACGTAGCCCATCGGCTTGTGCAGCAGGATCGTCATGCGGCTTTGCTGGCACGCCTGCGCCTGCTTGTCGAGAACGATCACCGCCGACGGGTCGGCGCGGGTGCCGAGTTCGCTCACCCGCCGCCCATCGACGAAAACCCAGCCGCGCGCGATATAGTCGTCGGCGTTGCGCCGCGAACACAGGCCGCGCTCGGCCATCAGCTTGGAAATACGAACGCCCGCTTGCGGAGCCTCGCTGCTTGCGGCGGCGGGCCTGGCCGGCGCGGGCGACGGACCCGCCGCGGAGCGTGTCGACGCAGCCGACGAGACCGAGCCTGCCGGAATCCGGCGTACCACCCTTGCCGGTTTGACATCGGCCGCTGGCGGCGCGCGGGAAGCCGGCGCGGCCCCGGTTCCCGGGGCTACGCCCTGCGGCTTGCGTGGCCGATCGGCCATGAATCAGGCGATGTCCAGCAACTCGATTTCGAAGGTGATCTTGGCGTGGGGCGGAATCAGGCTGCCGGCACCGCGCGCACCGTAGGCGAGATCGGCCGGAATGATCAGCCGGCGGATGCCGCCCACGCACATTCCCGGGACACCTTCCTCCCAGCCGGCGATCACGTGTTTTCCGTCCAGCGGAAAGCGGAAGGGTTCGTTGCGGTCCACGCTCGAGTCAAACTTCGTGCCGTCGGCAAGCCAGCCGGTGTAATGCACGATGACGTGCTGCCCAGAGCAGGCGACCGGTCCACTACCGGCGATAATGTCCTCAATCTGGAGACCGCTGGGGGTGGTGACAATGGGCATCGGAGATCCTCATAAACGAAAAAAAGCGCAGTGTAGCCCAGCATCCCGCGAAAAGGGCCATTTCGGCGCATTATGCCAAGTGCCTCCGACCCCCTTCAAGCGCATCCTTACGACATATTCGTTGGCGGATGCTCGAGCACGGCGGTGAAGCCCCATTAATAATATGGATACCTTCGCCGAGCAGGCGATCCGGTAAAATGCAGGAAAAGATCAGCCAGGGATTCGAACCATGGACGCATCGACGCTTAGTGAGCCAGTTGCCACCGACCAGGAAGCCCTGCAGGAGTTCATCGACATCCTGTGGGAGTACGCACCAACGATCGAACGCGACGTTGCGCACCTCCGGAACCATCCCACTGAACGCGCGGTCGTCGGCAATCTGTTCCGCACACTGCACAATATCAAGGGCGACGCCGCACTGTGCAAGGTCGAAGTGGGCGTGGCCATCGTGCATCCGATGGAGTCGGTTCTCGTGCGCGTGCGCAACGGCGAGCTCCCGTTCACCGATGCCATTGCCGAAACCATCCTGTTGACGGTCGATCGCCTCGAGCTGGCGGTTGAACGGCTGTCCTCCGGGCAGACACTCGACGGCCTGCAGCTTCAACTCCTGATCGAAGGGCTGGAAAAGCTGGCCGCGGCGAAGCCATCCCGACTCGACGCGTGTGTCGCCGAAGTGATCGAAGCGGTGACCGGCAGCCGCCCGGTCGCTGTCCCGCTCCCGGTCATGGTCGGCGAAACGAAACGCGGCCCGGGCGATGGCTCCAGGTCGCAAGCCGCCGACGACCTGCTTTTCTTTCTGACGCTCGCCAATCAGTTCGAAATGCGCTCACCGCGTTTCGAGGGCCGTACCATGCGCATCCTGCGTCTGGCACTGGAAACCAATCAGATGGCCGGCGACCCGATTGACCCGGTGCAACTTGAAGCCGCCATCTACATGCACGACATCGGCATGATGTTTCTTCCCGAATCCGTGTGGCTCAGGGCCAGTGCGCTGACCGCCGCGGAGCAACGCATCATGCGCGCGCACCCGGGACACGCCGCCGGCCTGCTGTCGCGCATGGGCGGCTGGTCAGCCGCCGCCGAGATGGTCGCGCAGCACCATGAAATGCCTGACGGCAAGGGTTACCCGGGCGGCCTGAAAGGGGCAGGGATCTGCCCCGGTGCCAAGGTGCTGGCCATCGTCGATGCCTTCGAGGCGGTGATGTTGAAGCACGCCGAGCGTGGTCGAAAACGCTCCCTGCTGCGCGCCATCGCCGAGATCAACGCCTGCGACCAGCAGTTCGCGCCGGAATGGATCGAGCCTTTCAACCAGGTGATACGGCGCGCCGCTGACACCCGATGACTGATCAAGGGGCGGCCGATCTGGAGCGCCGCTTCGCGGGCATTGCGCGCCTGTACGGTCCGGCCGCACTGCAGCACTTCCAGCGCGCTCATGTCGCCGTCGTCGGCGTCGGCGGCGTCGGTTCGTGGGCTGCCGAAGCACTGGCGCGGTCGGCCATCGGCAGGATCACGCTGATCGATCTGGACATGGTCGCCGAGTCCAACGTCAACCGCCAGGTACACGCACTCGACGGCGAGTTCGGCAAGGCCAAGGTCAGCGCCATGGCGCAGCGCATCCAGGCCATCAATCCAGCCTGCACGGTCAGCGAAGTCGAGGATTTCGTGACCCCGGAGAACGTCGATGCGCTTTTCGCCGGTCCTTTCGACTATGTGATCGACGCCATCGACCAGGTGCGTACCAAGGCGGCGATGATCGCCTGCGCGCGACGTTGCGCGCTGCCGCTGATCACTGCCGGTGGCGCCGGCGGCCAGATCGACGCGACGCGCATTCAGATCGCCGACCTGGCCTTGAGCAGCCAGGATCCCCTGCTCGCCAGGCTGCGCTCGCTGCTGCGCAAGGACCATGGCTTCACGCGCGAGCCAAAGAAGAAATTCGGCGTTGCTGCGGTCTTCTCGAGCGAAGCGCTTCGCTATCCCGAAGCCGCCACGGCGGGCGGGCAAGCACCGACGCTCAGCGGACTGAACTGCGCCGGTTACGGTTCTTCGGTCTGCGTCACCGCCACCTTCGGCCTGCTGGCTGCCGGCGAAGTGCTCAGGGTCCTGGCCAGCGGCGCGCCGCGCGCGGCGACCGGGCAAGCCTGCGGGCAAGCGTAGCGCCACGAGCGGCGTCCGCCGGTCGCTGCCCGCCGCCTGGCCGGCGACAGCTGCTCAGCCCAGCAAGACGCGATTCTTGCCGGCCTGCTTGGCGGCGAACATCGCCTCGTCGGCGCGTTTGCTGACCGAAGCCTGCGTATCACCGGCACGCAGATCGGTCAGGCCCGCGCTGAAGGTGATCAGCTGCCGGTTGTTGTTGTGCAGGAAAATACGCCGGGTCAGCTCGCGTTGCAGGCGGACCAGCGCCGTCTGCGCGTCCTCGAGCGGCGTATCGGGGAGCAGGATGATGAACTCCTCGCCACCGAAGCGGGCGACCGTATCCTGCGGACGCATCGTCTCGCGAATGACCGTCGTCAGGTGGATCAGCGCGGCGTCGCCGGCGTCGTGTCCGAGGCTGTCGTTGAGCTTCTTGAAGTTGTCGATGTCGAGCAAGGCGACGCAGAGGGTCGATTGGCGGCGCTGCGCGCGCGCCGTCTCCTTCTCGAACGCTTCTTCTAGACCGCGACGATTGAGGACGCCGGTAAGCTGGTCGTGACGCACCAGGGTGCTGGCCTTGTCGAGCTCGGCCTGCAGTTCTCCGATGCGCTTCTCGGCGTCCTCGACGCTCTGCTTGGCATTGCGCAGCTCGTCACGCGAACGCTGCGCGTTGAGCTGGATGATCTGCGTCTCGCGGATCACTTCCGCGAGCACGTCTTCCAGCTCGGAGATGTCTTCGGCGTTACTGATGCGGTCGGCGCAGATTTCGATCTTGTCGTGATAGTCCGAAGTCGAATCGGCAAACTCGGCCAGGTGATCGACGAAACCGGCGAGCATCTGCTTGAGGCTTTCGCGCGCTTCGTTGAGGCTGTGCTTCAGCTGCCCCTGCTTGAAAATCACTTCCTTGAGCCGATTTTCGGCATCGCCGATCGAGCGGATGCTCAACGGGCCGGCGACGATATCGCGAACGATCTCGATCTGGCCGGCGAGCCAACGGTCCTCGACGACCAGCTCGCCAACGTTCTCGATCAACAACTGGAGCAGATTGAGCAGGCCCGCACGCAGCTCGACGCGGTCTTCGGCGAGGATTTCGAGGCGAAAAGCAAAGCGCTTGATACTCGCCTGCAAGCCGTCCATCGCTGCGCGCGAGGTGGCCGTGCGAATCTTGTGCGCCAACGCTTTCGCGTCGGCGACCAGCTCCGGCTCGTCATGAAGCTGTGACGGAACGAGCACTTCCAGCGTGTACGCGAAGATCTCGCCCAGCTCGGCCGACAACTCGGCAGCCTGCGCGCTGGTCTGCTGCGCTTTTGCCGCCGCGGCAAGGTCTGCCGTCGACGGCTTGGCCGACGGGGCGGCCGTCGCAGTCACCGCCTTGTCGCCCTCGACGAGGGGGATTTCCTCGGCCATCGGCGCATTCAGCGACCACGAGCGGACCAGCCCCTGCAGGCGCGTGAACAGCAGCTCGCTGTTGCCGGCAGCGCCGGCCAGTACCCGCTCCACCGCCTCGCGCTTGCGGGCCACGGTCAGACCCGCCTGCTTGCTCTCCCACTGCCGCAGGAAGTCGCCGAACAGCTCACTCCAGGGAAGATCCTGTTCCTTGCCGAGCTGCGCGAAGAACTCGCCCAAGCCGCGTTTGAGCTCGTCCCAGGTCTTGCCCTTGAACGCCTGCTCGAAGCGCTTCAGCAACCTCTCCTGAGCCGGCTTTTCCTTCGGCAAGGCGCTTAGCAGCGCCTTCAGCTCACGCTCCGGAAACGGCGCCGCGGCGCCGGCCGGGGTCCCGGCGATCTCGTGGTACAGCGCGCGATAATTCTCGGGCGACGGCGGCAAGCGCCGGCTGGCCAACAGGCGAAAGGCTTCGCGGGCAATTTCCGACGGATTCGTGGGCGTTGGCATGAGCTTCCATCAACAAGAGTTGCGGGTCGCGGCATTTTAGCAGCGCGCCCGCTGCGGAGAAAGCACGCCGAGCGGTGGAAGTTGCGCTAGATCAGACACCTGAGGGAGGAGCGCAGCGCTTCGCCCGGGCCGCAACGGCGGCTCGCCTGGCGCCCAGCCAGCCAGCCCCCGGACACGCCCGCCAGGCACGACGCAAGCACGTCACCGCCTGGCGGACGATTCCGATTCGGCTATAATCACGGCCTCGGCAGCCGTCGCCGCCTCCGTAGCATGAAGGTCGTGCAGTTGATTTGTAATCATCAGGTGTTGGTTCGATTCCGACCGGAGGCACCAGTAGAAACAAGCCGTCAAGCCACCCTTCGCGATGGCCTTTTTCCCGGGTCGCCGGCCGGTGGCCAGCCAGCATTGGACCCGCGCGGCAACTCGAGATGGAAACAAGCCCCCCGACCAGGCGCGCTTTCCGCCCACACCCGCCCGCCCATGCGTTGCACGGCCTTGTGTACGATGGCCAGGCCGACGCCGGTGCCGGGATAGTCCTCGGCGCGCTGCAAGCGTTGGAAGATCTCGAAGATGCGCTCGTGAAAGCGCATGTCGAAGCCGATACCGTTGTCCTTGAACGCCAGAATCACCGCCTCGTCGGTCTGGCTGGCGCTGATCACTAGGGTCGGCGGCCGACTCTTGCGGCTGAACTTGAGCGCGTTGTCGAGCAAATTGCGCAGCACCATGCTCAGCCCGTCCGGGTCGGCGCGAACACTCAGCCCCGATAGCGTCGCCACTTCGACGACCATGCCGCAGGCGTCGATGTCCGCACGGCGGATCTCCAGGCAGGCGCTCACCTGCTCCGACAGGACGAGCGTCTGGCTGTGCAGACTGCGCCGTTCGAGACGCGAATAGGCCAGCAGATCCTCGATCAGGCGGCCCATGTGTGCGACCCCGTCGCGTACGTTGTCGAGGAACAGGCGCCCCTCTGCGTCCAACTGGTCGTGGTAGGCGTCGAGCAACAGGCGGCTGTAGCCATCGATGCCGCGCAGTGGCGCCTTCAGATCGTGCGAGACGGAATAGGTGAAGGTCTGCAATTCCTTGTTGGCGGCGTCCAGTTCGGCGGTGCGCCGACGCACGCGCTCCTCGAGATCGGCGTTCAGTTGCCGGATCTCGTCTTCCATGTGTCGACGCTCGCTGATGTCGCGAATCACTGCCAGCGGAGCACCGTCGGGCATCCGCGTGGCGATCACATCGGCGACGAAAGTCGAGCCATCCTTGCGCTGGAACTGCCATTCCCGCTGGTAATCAGACTTGTCCTTGATGGCGTCAAGCGCCGGAGCGATGTGCGCGCGCTCGCCCGGCACAACAATGTCTGCGCAATGCCGACCGAGCAGATCCTCTCGCGGGTACCCGAGCATCCGGCAGATGGCTGCATTGCCATCGCGACAGTAGCCCTCCTGGTCGACGACGAAGATGCCGTCCGGCGCATACTCGAACAGCGTGCGATAGCGCGCCTCGCTGGCCGCCAGCGCCAGACGCACCTGATGTTCAGTGCTGATGTCGCGCACGACGGCGATGAACGGACCGGCACTGGGCAAACGCGTGAGTCGCGCCTCGAAGCGGCGTACGCAGCCCGACAGCGGCAAGTCGTATTC
>Ga0078784_11_pt50 | contig 25732 bp, 26 predicted proteins | sample CanAccphospTypeI_FD_67364 | JGI IMG/M metagenome (GOLD analysis project Ga0078784, IMG submission 67364) | Unknown Accumulibacter genome from EPBR bioreactor metagenome | reverse complement strand
CCCGCCGCGAGGCGGCCGACGGCCGCACGGACCTCGCCAGGCTTCGGCGGCATCGCCGCCCGGAGCTTGGCGAAGAAGCTGCCGACGCCTCCCCTGGTGTCACGCGCGAGGAAGAAATGGTGGCAGGCGATCTCGTCGGGAGACGAGACAGCAAGTGCGGCAAAGGCCGCGTACTGGTCCTGCCAGAGCTTCAGCGCCAGCTGCGCGTCCTTGAGCGGGTCGTTGCGTGCGTCACGGACGAGCTTGTAGTCCTTGACCAGGCTGTGGTACGGGTTGGCGGGGAAAGCGAGCGGCGAAAGTTCCAGCGTATCGACGGCTGGCAGCTTGTTCAGTTTCAGCTGTGGATAGACCCTGGCGAGTGCCGGGAGGTCATGGCGCACGACATTGTGTCCGAGGACGAAGGCCGCGCCCTCGGTGAGTGCGTCGAGGCGCTCGACGGCGGCGGCGATCTGCTGCCCGGCCAGGGAAACGCCTTCGTTGGTGTCCGCTCGCCAGCCGGCCAGTTTGTGAATGGAGAGAAGGTCATCGAAAGCGGTTTCGATATCCAGGCACAGACATCGCGGCGCGAACGGCGGGGAGGTCATCACCATTTGACGAAAAATGCCATCGGAAAACGACTTGATTGGAGCATATCCAGGTCCGGCCTTCAATCGCTGGGGAGCAGTGTAGTGTCGCACGCCGTCGGGAAGCGATGAAGTCAAGCGAGCGCAGGGTGTCGCGCCGTTTTCGGCTTGGCCGAATGTCTCGCCGGGAAGGCGGCGCCACACCAGCCCGCGGGTCATTGCGAGGAGGCGCAGCCGACGCGGCAATCCAGTTCCATCCTCTCACCATTTTCCGCCGCATTGGCAACGCAAAAAGCCAAACCTCTGGATTGCCGCGTCGGCTGCGCCTCCTCGCAATGACGGTGTGTGGGCGGTGGTTGCCCGGTTCTTTGCGACCGGGGCAGCGGCGCGAGAACCGGTGGAATTTCAGCGGCGACAAGGGTTTCTCGCGTGCACTTGTCGCCAGAAGAAATGGCCAACGAAACGCGGGCAAGCTTGGCTGATTGCGTCGTGGAAAGCCTGGATGCCGCCGAGATAAGCCCACTCTGGTTACGTGAGGCGCGCCGCCGCTTCGATGACGTTCGTGCTGGTGACATAAATTCGCTTGCTGCCGACGAAGTGCTTTCCAGGGTGAGCAATGCCAGCGCTCGACGGGAGTCGAGTATCACCGGGACGCGCTGGCGGAGTTGCGTGAGGGCGCTGTCTATTACGAGAGCAGGCAGCGCGGACTCGGTGGACGCTTCATCGGCGCCGTCCAGTCTTCAGTCGCGCACATCGCTGTCACTCCGGCCGCGGGCCCCCTTGCTCGCCCATTGTCGTTTATTTCTTGGCCGCAGATTCCTCGCTCAGGACTCCAAGCAACTGGCTTCGAAGTTCAAGCAAGGGACCCTGCACCGTATCCCAAACCAACTCCAGATTGATGTCGAAGTAGCCGTGTGCCAGACGATTTCTCATGCCGCGCATGGCTCGCCACGGAACCTCCGGGTGTCGGTTTGCCCATTCCGGGTATTCCTTGGCAATCTGAGCGGCCGCCTCGCCAATAATCAGAATGTTCAGGACGACCGCTTGCTGGGTTTTCTTGTCTGCGAAGAAGGCGTCACGGCTCATGCCTTTAACGTAACTGCGGACCAGGCGAATCGCCTCGAGCATGTGCTCAACGTAGTCCAGCTGCCGCAGCTTGGTGTCATTGGCATTCACAGTGGCCGTGCTTCCCGCAATACCTGTTGGCGAAACCGGGTTGGCAGATCGCCTGGCGTCAGTACGTCTACCCGGATGCCAAGGAGTTCTTCAAGGTCAATCTGGATACTCCCGAGATCGAGCAGGGTCGCCCCCGGTAGGGCATCAACCAGCAGGTCCAGGTCACTCTTTTCGCTATCCTCGCCACGCAGAACCGAGCCGAAAACGCGCGGTCTTGCGGCGCGGTGAGCGGCGACGATCTGCATGATTTGTTGCCGGTTCTGTCGGAGTAGCTCTGATGGGATCAATGCTCAGCCTCTTCAGGTGTTCGTGCGAAATCTACCATAAGCGGTTTGGCAACAGGCGTGAGCGCTATTTCACCACCGCCCCAACGCTCTGGGCGTGTGGCTAACCCAGCCCCTGGCACATCACTTGCTGTTGTCGGACGCGCCCCGTTCGTCAGCCGGGACCGCATCGTCTTCAGCGTTGCGCCGCGGCGGCAGGAAAAAGTCCGCCGGCTTGCGGCGCAGGTGAGTGAACACCGATCGTGCCAGGAGTTTCCACTGCGGGTCGGAAACCTGGCGCGAGCGCAGCGCGATGTTGAGCGCGAGCGTGAAACTGACTGCCAGGTTGATGAAGCCGATGGCGGCGACGCCGATCAGCGCGGCGACGAAGAGGAGCAGGTGTTCGCCGAAATCCAGCCCGACAAAGGCGATGCCGACGAAGGCCGAGGAGAAGGCGACGTGGCGGATGTCGATCGGCAGGCCGAGGAGGAGGCCGAAGAGCGTGGTGCCGCCGAGCAGGACGCCGAAGAGGAAGTTGCCGGCGAGGGCGCCGAGGTTTTCTCCGACGTAGGTGGCGAAACGGCGCCGGCGCGATTCGCCGACCAGGCGTTTCGGCCAGGCGAGTTGCAGGATGCGCTCGGGGACGTGGTTGTAGGCGGCGTAGTTGTCGTAGTAGCCGCTGATCAGGCCGGAGATGAACAGGCAGACGCCGGCAATCGCCGCGTAGAAGAGGGCACCGCCGTGGAGCGGGCTTTGCGCCTTCAGGAGATAGAGCGATTCCTCGCGACCGGCGAAGGGCGTGCCGCTGAGCGTAAGAAAGGTCCAGGCGAGCAGCGCCGAGAGCGGGATGGCGATGAAGACGTTGCCGAGAATGGCGATGACCTGAGTGCGCAGGGCGCGCGCGATGAGGTCGGTCATCGCTTCGACGTTGCGCAACCGGCCGCCGGCCTCCTCGATGCCGGCGGCGATGGCGTTGGCGGTCATCGCCGGTTGTTTGGTGGCGACGGTGCCGTGTAGGAGGTGGATCAGGCAGAAGCCCAGTCCGTAGTTGAGGCAGAAAAGAATCGCCCCGGTCAGCGGCGGCATGTGCGTTTCGACGAGGGCCAGTTTCAGGCAGGCCATGAGCGCAATGACCGCACCGCCAATCGCCGCCGAGCGCGCCATCGACCAGTATTCCGGCGCCGTCTCGGTGATGTAGTGTTCGCCACGCTGGCTGGCGTTGTCGGTCACCCGCAGGGCGATCAGTTCGGTGTTCTGGCGCAGGTGGCGGGCGAGGTTGTCGCGCAGGCACTCGTCGCAGATGATCTGCATGGCCAGGGTGACGATCGGCGGATAGGCGGCGACGCCGCTGCGGTCGCTCTGCAGGCCGGCGAGAATGTCGAGGAGCTGCTCGCTGCGGCGCAGCAGCTGCCGCAGGCGCCGCAGGTGATAGGTGAGGCGGATGCTGGTGCCGTCGCGGGCCGCCTTCCTGCGCACACGTTCGATCACTTCCAGGCACTGGCTGAAGAGGACGCGCGACTGGCGGTCGTCGGTGTCGCCGTCGACCGGCTTGCCCCAGTGCTCGGGGAAGGCATCGATGTAGGCCGCCATCTCGACGTTCTGGGCGACGAAAGGCGATTCGTAGGTTTCGAGCGACGGTTCCAGGCGCAGCAGTTCGGGCTCCATGCCGCCGGCGGCGATCCAGTACGAGAGGACGCGCAGCGAGCGCAGGATTTCGCCGACCGCGGCCGGCATTTGCCCGCTGGCCGGAACCTCATCGAAGCGCATGGCGGCGATCAGCTGCAGCCAGGCATCTTCTCCGACGCCGTTGACCCAGTAGCGGTCGCTCGCCTGGTGAAACATGCGCCGCAGGACCGTGCGCAAAAGCCCGCGGTCGAGCACTTCGGGCAGCAGCTTGTGGCCGATGCGGCGCAGCGCTTCGCTGACGAAGCCGGTGTTGGGCAGGATGCCGGTGACCGTATACAGCTCGCCATGACGGTGGGTCTGGGCGAGTTCGGTCAGCGTGTCGCGCAAACGCGCGCGCAGCTCGGGTTGCGCGTGCAGGATCCCGCTGAGGGCTTCCATGCGCCCCTTGGCGAAGGCGATGTCGTGCGCGTCGGCGGGTCGAATCTCGTCGATCAACTGGGTCAGCAGTTGCGTCGAATTGGCGTCCGGACTGCGCAGTTGGCTGAGGATCTCTTCCATTGCTTTGGCATTCAGGCAGGTGAAGTGCTGCGCAGAGTCGTGCCCGCTGACGACGTCGATTACAATGGCGGAATAGTAGCAAACATTCATCTCGAGACTTCTGCCGCCGGAGCCAGCCGATGATCATCGTTCTCTCGCCCGCCAAGACCTTCGATTACCAGACGCCATCGACGCTTGCCGCTTACTCGCAAGCGCAATTTCTCGAGCAGTCACAGCTGCTCATCGAGCGCCTGCGTGAGCTGTCTCCATCGGCGCTTGCCAGTCTGATGAAGATCAGTGACAAGCTCGCTGCCCTGAACGCGACCCGCTATGCCGAGTGGTCGCAGCCTTTCACTCTGGACAACGCCAGGCAGGCCATACTGGCCTTCAACGGCGACGTTTACGCGGGCGTCGACGCCGAGACGCTGTCCGCGGACGACCTGCAGTTTGCGCAGCAGCGCGTGCGCATTCTCTCCGGACTCTATGGCCTGCTGCGGCCGCTCGACCTGATCCAGGCCTATCGGCTGGAGATGGGGACGCGGCTGGCCAACCCGGCCGGCAAGGACCTCTACGCTTTCTGGGACGAGCGCATCACCGAAGCGCTCAACGTCGCCCTGGCCGACGCCAACGCGTCGGTGCTGGTCAACCTGGCGTCGGAGGAATACTTCAAGGCAATCAAACCGAAAAAGCTGTCGCTGCCGGTCGTGCGGCCGGTGTTCGAGGATTGGGGCGGTGGCAAGTTCCGCGTCGTCAGCTTCTTCGCCAAGCGCGCGCGTGGCCTGATGGCGCGTTTTGCGATCATCAACCGGCTTCCCGGGCCGGCTGCGTTGAAGGATTTCACCGTCGGTGGCTATGCCTACGCCGAAGAGGCGTCCAGCGAGAGCGTCTGGGTTTTCCGGCGCGGCCAGTAGGCGCCGTCGCGCAAGCCCAACGGCGCGAGGCGGGGTTCCGGGTCGTCACACTGACCGGCTCGGCGAGCGCGTCTTCGCCGACGCCGGTGTTTCCCCGGGTGTCGCGCCTGCCCGTTGCAAGGCGGTGCCCGCCGCCAGCAATGCCGCTGCCGGCGCGGCGCCAACAATCGCACACGGTGGCGCTGGGTGACGGCGCCCGGCCAGTCTGAGCAACTCGCGGTCGCGGGTAATCAGCAGGTCGGCCCGGCAGCGGAGCGCGAGGATCAGGAATTTCTGATCGTCAGCGTCGCGACAGCGCGGCAGCCGATACGCGTCACCATCCTCATCCCCGGCCGGCTCGCAGAAGCTCACGAAGCCGCGGTAGCGCTCGATCAGCGCCTCCTGCGCCGCACCATCGAGCGAAAACTGCGCGTAGGCCGCAACACGTTCCAGTTCGTCCAGGCACTGCCGGTCGCTGAAGCAGTGCAGCGAGCCGTTGTCGATGGCGGCGCGCAGTAGCAGCGCCTCGGGATCGGCGAAGTGCAGCAGGTCGATGATTACATTCGTGTCGAGGACCGCGCGCATGGCGTCAGCCGTGTGCGCGGAATTGCCGCTCGCGGGTCCCGTCGGCGGCATCGGCGGCACGCTCGGCGATCGCCAGACACGCCGTCAAACCGGGCGATTCGATGCCGAACAGGTTGACCAGCCCGGCAATGCCGTGTTGCGCCGGACCCTGGATGAGGAAGTCGGCCGCCGGTGCGCCGGGTCCGACGATCTTGGGCCGGATTCCGGCGTAGGCCGGCGTCAATGCCGCGTCCGGCAAGGCCGGCCAGTAGCGGCGGATCTCGGCGTAGAAGGCGTCGGCGCGCGCCGGGTCGACGCGATAGTCGGGTTCGTCGATCGGCTGGGCAGGGGTCGGGTCCGGCAACCACTCGACGTCCGGGCCGAAGCGCGCCTGGCCACCGAGATCGAGCGTCAGGTGCACTCCCAGGCCGCCGGCTTCGGGGAGCGGGTAAACCAGTCGCGAGAACGGCGTGCGACCCGTCAAGGCGTAGTAACTGCCCTTGGCGTGGAAGTTGGCCGGGATCAGCGTCCTCGGGAAGCCGGCCAGCGACGCCGCCACCTGCGGCGCCCACAGGCCGGCGGCGTTGATCACCCGCCTGGCCTTGAAGCGCAGGCCGTCAGCACCGCCGCTTTCGAGCACGATGCCCGGCGTGTTCGCGTCCAGCGATCCGCGCAGCAAGGGGCTGTGCAGGGCCAGCGCCGCGCCGGCAGTCTCGGCGTCGCCGAGCAGGGCGAGCATCAGGCCGTGGCTGTCGACGATGCCGGTGGAAGGCGAGAGGAGAGCTGCCGTACAGGCCAGCCCGGGTTCGAGCGCGCGCGCCTCGGCGGCGCTCAGGCGCTGCAGATCGTCGACGCCGTTGGCTTCGCCCTGCTTCTGCAGGGCTGCCAGCCTGCTCTCCTGCGCCGGCGAAGTGGCGACGACCAGCTTGCCACAGCGTTGGTGGCTGATCGCGTGTGTGGCGCAGAAGGCGTAGAGCTGTTGTCGACCGGCCACGCAGAGTCTTGCCTTCAGCGAATCCGTCGGGTAGTAGAGCCCGGCGTGGATGACCTCGCTGTTGCGCGCGCTGGTCTCAGTGCCGAAGGCGCCGTGCCGTTCGAGAATCACCGTTTCGAATCCGCGCCGCGCCAACTCGCGCGCGCAGGCCAGGCCGACGACGCCGGCACCGATGACCACCGCTTCGATGCTTTCCATTGCTCACTCTCCCGCTACTGAGCGGGCATTGTAAGCGCTGGCTGTCGCTGCTGCTCAGGCAGAGCGGCTGGCGAGCGAAGCGGTCGCCGGCTTGGCTGGCAAGCGCACCTGGACGCAGGTGCCTTCGCCGTCGGCCGCGCCGACGATGGCGATCGAACCGCGGTGACCGCCAACCGTTTCCCGCGCAATCGCCAAACCCAGGCCACTGCCGGTCGCCGGCGCGTCGGGCAAGCGATGAAAACGCTCGAATACGCGTTCGCGCTCGTGCTCGGGAATACCGGGGCCGTTGTCGCTGACGTCAATCTCGACGACGTCAGCGACGCGTTCGCAGCGCAGGGTGACCTGTCCGCCGGCGGGCGTGTATTTGAGTGCGTTGTCGACCAGGTTGGCGATCAGTTCCCGGAGCAGCGTCGGATCGCCGGCCATCGTCGAAAGATCGCGCTGCATGCCGAAATCGATCTTCTTCTCGGCGGCGATGCGCAGCCAGTCGTCGAGCATCTCGTCGATCAGCTTGGCCAGATCGACCGACGACGCATTCGCCATCAGATGCTGACCGCCCTCGGCTCGGGCCAGCGCCAGCAACTGATTGGCCAGGCGAGTGACGCGCTTGACCGACTGGCGCAAATTCTCCGCCACCGTCTGGTCAGTCTGCTGGCTGCGGAGCAATTCGACCTGGACTTGCAGACCGGCGAGGGGCGTGCGCAATTGATGCGCAGCATTCTGCAGAAATTCCCGTTGCGCGGTGTGCGCATCCTGCAAGCGCGTCAGGAGGGCGTTCAGCGCACGCACCAACGCGTGGATTTCGACTGGCACCTGGTTCAGATCGACCGGGGCGAGATCCTCGCCGGAACGGTCGGCAAGCTCCGATTGCAGGTGATCCAGCGATGCCAGGCCGGAGGTGATTCCGTAGCGTACGACGGCAGCGATGGCGGCGAGTACCAGAAAAACGGCCAGACCGAAGCCGAGCAACAGGTCGCGAATGGCCGCACGGCGCTTGCCCAGTGTTTCGGCGACCGTGACGTAGATGCCTTGCCCGTCGACGATCGGGTGGAAACGCACCCCGCGTATCGTCTGATCACGGAAGTGGGCGTCAAAGAACGAAATTCTCGGCCCACTGGCGGTGGCTTCATCGCTCGCCGGGGTCTCCCGCGACGGTGCCGGCGAGTCGCTCCCGGGAATCTCGGGCGGCGGCAGATCGGCGTCGCCGGCGATGATTCGGCCGAAGTCGTCGCGTACCCGGAAATAGATGTTGTCCACCGTGTCGGTGCGCAGGAGGGCGTCTGCCTCAGGCGACAGGGTGATGGTGATTTCACCGTTTTCCACCCGGGCACGGTTGGCGATGCCGTTTGCCAGGTTCGACAGACTCTGGTCGTAGGCACTGCTGACCACTTTCTCGGCCGCTCGATAGCCGAACACGCCACCCGTCAGCAGGGCGGCGGCGATCGGCAGTACCAGCGCTCGCAGCAGGCTGCGCCGGAGACTGGTCCCCGCCCGCCTTGTCGTCGCGCGGACCTCGCTGCCCGGTGCGCCCGAATGGCTTCCGCCTCCTGCCTTGCTGGCGTTAGCGGTTGGCATCGGGCCGCGTCTTGATGGCTACGCCCGCGGTGATTTCCAGACGGTAGCCGAAGCCGCGCACGGTGCGGATGTTCAGGCCGGCTGGTTCCAGTCGGCGGCGCAGGCGGTGGACGTAGACTTCCAGGGCGTTGACGCTGCCATCGCCTTGCAGCCGTTCCTTCGGCACCGTGTGCCCGTCAGCCGCGGCGAGAGTGCTGAGCAGATCCCATTCGCGGCTGGAAACGATCAGGGGCTGCTCGGCCAGCGAGGCGTGTCGCCCCTGTATGTCCATCGACAGCGGGCCAAATTCGATTCGCCGGGCAACGCTGTTGGCACCACGACGCGTGGTCGCGCGCATGCGCGCGGTCAGTTCGGCCAGCTCGAAGGGCTTCGACAGGTAGTCGTCCGCGCCGAGGTCCAGCCCGTAGATTCGATCGTCTAGGGCATCACGTGCGGTGATCATGATCACCGGCAGCGATTGGCGACGCTCCCGGATGCGGCGCACGATTTCGTAGCCGCTCAGTCCTGGCAGGCCGACATCGACGAGAACGAAGTCGAACTTCCTCTCCTGCAACAAGCGATCCGCTGCCATGCCATTGGATTCGACGACAACGCTGTCGCCTTGCCCGGCAAGAAATGTGGCGACGCCATCAGAGAGCTCCGGATCATCTTCTATCAACAGGACAAGCATCAAGGACCTCGATCGGCAGGCGGGCAAAGGACAGGGGTAAGGGGGCGCGGCTCGCCCTGGAAACAGGCCTCGGGCAGCGTGCTGGCCAGCCGCGCGTCAGCGATTGTACCCGGCGAATGCAGTGCGCAGCAGGTGGCCTTGACGTGCACCAGCAGCATCCCGCGCCAGTCGGCCGGGCGCCAGCGATCAGAACATCCTTGCCCCTTGTAAGCGCCTGTTAAGCCTTCGCTCAGGGTCATGTAAGTCACTGTTAATAAACAGAAAAAATAAAACTTTGTAAGCCCGGCGTAAGTTCGCAAGCCTACCTTCAGCGCGGCAGTCAGCGTGAACGATTCGACGAACCCTTCCCTTCCGCGGAGGCAACATGAAAGACGACGACGTGGTGGCGCGTATTACCGCCAACCCCAAGTACAAGAAACTGGTGAGCATGCGCTCGACCTACAGCATCGTCATGACCGTCCTGATCATGGCTATCTACTATGGATACATCCTGCTGATTGCCTTCGACAAGGAGTTTCTGGCCAGGAAACTGGCCGATGGCATGGTCACTTCGATCGGTATTCCGATGGGGGTCGGGGTCATCCTGCTCACCATCATCATCACCAATATCTACGTCCGCCGTGCCAACTCGGAGTTCGACGACCTGACCGCCGAGATCATCCACGAGGCCCATCAATGATGATTGCCAAGACCATACGCAACAGCCCGGTGATCCTGCTCGGCCTGCTGATCGCCGGCGTGGCCGTGGCTGCTGGCGGCGACCTCGGGACCACGGTAAAGCAGGAAACCAACTGGGTTGCGATCGCCATGTTTGGCGCCTTTGTGATCATGACCCTGTTCATCACCAAGTGGGCAGCAAGCAAGACCAAGACGGCGGCTGACTTCTATACCGCCGGCGGCGGAATTACCGGCTTCCAGAACGGTCTCGCGATTGCCGGCGACTACATGTCTGCGGCGTCCTTCCTGGGAATCTCCGGTCTCGTATTCGCCAACGGTTTTGACGGCCTGATCTTCTCGATCGGCTGGCTGGTCGGCTGGCCGGTGATTACCTTCCTGATGGCCGAACGCCTGCGCAACCTCGGCAAGTTCACCTTCGCCGACGTCGCCGCCTACCGGTTCTCGCAAACGCCGATCCGCATCTTCGCGGCGTCCGGCTCGCTGGTCGTCGTCTGCTTCTACATGATCGCGCAGATGGTCGGTGCGGGTCAGCTGATCAAGGTCCTCTTTGGTCTCGAGTACCACTACGCAGTGGTCATCGTCGGCGTACTGATGATGTGCTATGTGCTGTTTGGCGGCATGACGGCAACCACCTGGGTGCAGATCATCAAGGCGATCATGTTGCTCTGTGGCGCAAGCTTCATGGCCCTGGCCGTGCTCTGGCAGTTCAATTTCAATCCCGAGGCGCTCTTTGCCAAGGCGGTTGAAATCCACTCCAAGCACGACGCCATCATGGGGCCCGGTGCGCTGATCAAGGATCCGATCTCGGCCATTTCGGTCGGCATGACGCTGATGTTCGGTACCGCCGGCCTGCCGCATATCCTGATGCGCTTCTTCACCGTTCCGAGCGCCAAGGAAGCACGCAAGTCAGTGGGTTGGGCGACTACCTGGATCGGCTACTTCTACATCCTCACCTTCATCATCGGCTTTGGCGCGGTCGTCCTTCTCACCCAGGATCCCGGCGCGTACTACGTCGATGGCGATCTGGCCAAGGGTTTGAAGGGCGGCGGCAACATGGCCGCCATCCACCTGGCCAACGCCGTCGGTGGCAACGTCTTCCTCGGCTTCATCTCGGCGGTCGCTTTTGCCACCATCCTGGCAGTGGTTGCCGGTCTCACGCTGTCCGGCGCGTCGGCGGTGTCGCACGATCTGTACGCGACGGTGTTCTGCAAGGGCAAGGCCGATTCGGCTGCGGAACTGCGCGTGTCGAAGATCACCACCGTCTGCCTGGGCATCATCGCCGTGATTCTCGGTATCGCCTTCGAGAAGCAGAACGTCGCCTACATGGTGATGCTCGCTTTTGCCATCGCCTGCTCGGCCAACTTCCCGGTGCTCTTCATGTCGGTACTATGGAAGGACTGCACGACCAAGGGGGCCGTGGCGGGTGGTTTCGTCGGCCTGATCTCGTCGGTTGGCCTGACCATCGTTTCGGCTTCGGTGTGGGAGGCCGTCATGGGCAATCCGAAGGGCTCGGCGCTGTTCCCGTACTCGTCGCCGGGCCTGTTCTCGATGTCGGCTGCTTTCCTGACCATCTACCTGGTTTCCAAGATGGATACCGGCAAGCAAGCACAGCTCGAACGCTCGCTTTACCCGGCGCAGAAGGTGCGCTCGGAAACCGGCATCGGTGCCGCAGGTGCATCTGGTCACTGAGCATCGCTCAGGCACCCGTTGAACGGCAAGACGGCCCGCGCTGCGCGGGCCGTTTCCGTTCTGCGCCCGGCAGAGATCGCATTTCCGGTGCGCCAAGTTGGCGAAGCCGCCGGGCGCCGGCGCGGAAACATCGTCCTGGTGAAGGGTCGGGCGCAGTGTTGCAGCGTGTCGCCACGCATTCGTTGCCGATCGACATTTTGCCCGTTGTGCGCTGAATCGCTACACTGGCGGGGTGCTGCAGCCTGACGACGAAAGTGGACCGATGTCGGCCTACCACGCCTTGCCAAGCCGACCGACGCGACGACGCGATCGCCACGACGCAATGACGAGAGAACGCCTGCCCATGCTTCCCCCCACCAACGCCAGCCACGAGCAAGCCATTGCCACGACGCGTCGCTGGCTGGAACAGGCGGTGATCGGCCTCAACCTCTGTCCCTTTGCCAAGGGCGTGCACAGCAAGGGGCAGGTGCGCTACGTGGTCAGCGATGCGACGGATGACGAGAGCCTGCTCGCCGATCTGGAACGCGAACTGCACGCGCTGCGGGTGGTGGCGCCGGAAGAAATCGACACGACGCTGCTCATCCACCCCTGGGTCCTCAACGACTTCGACGACTTCGTCGCCTTTCTCGATCTGGTCAATGTCGTGCTGCGAATGCAGCAGCTCGAAGGCGTTCTGCAGGTGGCCAGTTTCCATCCGCAGTACGCCTTCGCCGATACCGACGCCGACGACATCACCAACTGCACCAACCGCGCACCGTTCCCGACGCTGCACCTGCTGCGCGAGGCCAGCCTTGACCGCGCCGTGGCCGCCTTTCCCGACGCCGCCCTGATCTACGAGCGCAACCTGCAGACGCTACGCCAACTCGGCAGCGCAGGCTGGCAGGCGCTGGGCGTTGGCGCGCCGCCGGGCGAAGGCAAGTAGGGCACAGATGTCGGCGCCACGCATCGAATTGCGCGAGAGCGAAGTCGAGTTCATCGCTATCCGCGCGCAGGGCGCCGGTGGCCAAAACGTCAACAAGGTAGCGAACGCCATCCACCTGCGCTTCGACATCGGCGCCTCGTCGCTGCCCGACGAAATCAAGGAGCGCCTGCGGCAGCTGCGCGACCAGCGGATCAGCGCCGACGGCGTGGTGATCATCAAGGCGCAAGCGCATCGCAGCCTGGACCGCAACCGCCTCGACGCGCTCACCCGCCTGCGCGAACTGATCGCCCGGGCGGCGTTCACGCCGACGCCGCGGCGCCCGACCCGGCCGACGCGCGGCTCGCAGGTCAGGCGCGTCGACAGCAAAGTGAAGCGTGGCGCGGTCAAGCTGCTGCGTGGGCGGGTCGACGAGCACTGACCGATGATCGAAAGAAGCAGGGCCGACGAGGATGCGGCGATGTGTATGGCGTGCCATTCAGCAGTGCGTGCCGACGCATGACTCCGGCCGACGTTCTTGCCTTCTGGTTCAATGAGGCGACTCCGGCGCAATGGTGGTCGAAGGCCGCCGCTTTCGACCGCCTGATCGAGACCCGCTTCGGCACGCTGCACGCCGCCGCCAGCCGTTGTGAGCTGTACGCCTGGCGCAGCCGCGCCGACGGCCGGCTGGCCGAGATCATCGTCCTCGACCAGTTCGCGCGCAACATTTTCCGCGATCGCCCGCAATCCTTCGCCACCGACGCGCTGGCGCTGGTTCTTGCCCAGGAAGCGGTCGCCGCCGGCGCCGACAGCAGCCTCGATCCGGCGCGTCGCGCCTTCCTCTATATGCCCTACATGCACAGCGAGTCGCCGCTGATCCACGCGCAGGCGGTCAAGCTCTTCGCTGCGCCAGGGATGGAGAACAACCTCGCCTTCGAACTTCGCCACCAGGCGATCATCGACCGCTTCGGCCGCTACCCGCATCGCAATGCGATCCTCGGGCGGCAGTCGACCGCGGACGAGGTCGAGTTCCTGCAGACGCCGGGGTCGGCGTTCTAGAGCCGGCCGTATCGAGTGCACTTCGTGGCCTACCGTCTTTCTCATGCGGATCGACCAAGCCAGGGTATCGAAGGCCTATTTCAGCGCCTCGAGGCCGGCACCAAAATTGATATGGAACACGGCGCCATCGAGTACCAGCGCCGGTACCGACTGGACACCGGCGGCTTCGGCTTCCTGGACCCGCGACTTCTTCTCGCCGAGGTGGACGACCTCGACGTTGTAGCGTGAGGGATCAAGCGCGTTGGCCAGGTTTTGTTCGGCGGCTACACACACCGGGCAACCGGCGTGATAAAAGGTGGCGGTGGTTTTCATGATCGTTTCCTCCTCGGTGGATGGGGTCGTGCGAGAAGCACACGATCATTGTAGGTACGGTGTCTGTGCTCCAAAAGCAGGCACTTTTCGGTTCCCCGGTAACCTTCTGGTGTAAATCGTTGGCCATGAACGAAATAAATAATTCGTCTCGATCGACGCCCTCGGCCTACCGCCACCTTGAAGAGGTGGTGGGCTGCAAATGGTCGGTTTCCGTCCTGATTGCCATTGCCGACGGCATTGCACGCCCTGGCGAGCTGGAACGTCATGTGGCAGGAATTTCCAAGAAGATTCTGGCGGAGCGCTTGCGCAAGCTGACCCTGTATCGTCTGCTGGACAAGCATGTCTATGCCGAGGTGCCGCCGCGGACGACGTATTCGCTGACGGCGAATGGCCAGAAACTGATCGAGATCATCAGTCAGATCAAGAGGCTGGACAGTCAGATCGGTACACCGCAGTAAGGCGCGTCCACCCGTCGGGTACGGCGAGCGAGGAGGGAAAGGTGGCTTATCAACAGAGCTTTGACGTCAGTAGCCGCGGCCGTGGAACGATCGAGATCACGGCCGAGGTGGCGCGCATCGTCCGCGCCTCGGGGGTGTCGATCGGCCTGGCCAACGTCTTCGTCCAGCACACCAGTTGCTCGGTGGTCGTGACCGAGAACGCCGATCCGTCGGTGCGCCGCGATCTGGAAACGCTGGCTGCGCGCTGGGCGCCCGATGGCGACGCAGCCTATCATCACGACAGCGAGGGCGACGACGACATGGCCGCACACGGGCGCAACATTCTGGCCGGTTGCTCGCTGAGCGTCCCGGTCGCCGGTGGCGCGATGCTGCTCGGCACCTGGCAGGGGATTTACCTCTGGGAACACCGCACGATCGCGCACCGCCGCCGGGTGCTGGTCACCGTCGTCGGCTGATGACTGTATTTGCTACACTCGGCGGCTTGATCGTTTCGTGACTGGAAGAGGAAGAACAATGAAAATCGGATTCATCGGTCTGGGCATCATGGGGCGCCCGATGGCGCTGAACCTGCTGCGCGCCGGGCACGAACTGACCGTCTGGGCGCGCCGCGCCGAGTCAATGCAGCCCTTGCTCGAAGCCGGGGCGAGCGGCGCCGACAGTCCTGCCGGCGTCGCCGGCGCGGTCGATCTGGCCATATCGATCGTCGCCGATGCCCCCGACGTCGAGCAGGTGATGCTCGGCGAGGACGGCGTGGCCAGCGCCGGCCGGGCAGGGCTGGTGGCGGTCGACATGAGCACCATCCGGCCGGCGGCAGCGCGTGACATCGGTGCGCGGCTGCGCGAACAGGGCGTCGACTTCCTCGATGCGCCGGTTTCGGGTGGCGAAGTCGGCGCCATTGCCGGCAGCCTGTCGATCATGGTCGGCGGCAGCGTTGCCGCCTTCGTTACGGCGCGACCGGCTTTCGAGTGCATGGGCAGGAATATCGTCCATGTCGGCGATTCGGGCGCCGGCCAGGTGGCCAAGGCCGCCAACCAGATCGTCACCGGCGCCGGCGTGCTGACCGTTGCCGAGGCGCTCAACTTCGCCGCCCGCAGCGGTGTCGACCCGGCCAAGGTGCGCGAGGCGCTGCTCGGCGGCTTCGCCTATTCGAAGATTCTCGAGAATCATGGCCAGCGCATGCTCGACCGCAACTTCAAGCCGGGCTTCAAGTCGTGGATGCACCAGAAGGACATGAACATCGTCATGCAGAGCGCACACGAACTGGGCATGTGCCTGCCGGTGGCTGCGGTGACGGCGCAGATGTACAACGCGATGGTCGGGTCGGGACTGGGCGAGGAGGATTCGATCGCCATTCTCAAGCTGCTCGAGCGCCTGTCGGGCGGCGAAGACTGATGCACATCGGTTTCGTCGGCCTTGGCGTGATGGGCCGGCCAATGGCGCTGAACCTGCTGCGCGGCGGGCACCAGCTGGCGCTCTGGGCGCGCCGGCCGGAAACGCTGGCGCCGCTGCTGGCCGCCGGTGCCGTCGGCTGCGCAACGCCGGCCGCCGTCGGGCAACGCAGCGAAGTGGTGTTTACGATGCTCACGGCGGGTGCCGACGTCGAGCGCGTGACACTGGGGCTCGATGGCCTGGTCGACGGGCTCGCCGCGGCGTCGCTGCTGGTCGACATGAGTACCATTGCGCCGGAGATGGCGCGCTCGCTTGCCCGGCGCCTGGACGCGCGCGGCATCGACATGCTCGACGCGCCGGTTTCCGGCGGTAGCCAGGCCGCCGCCGCGGCAAGCCTGGCGATCATGGTCGGTGGTCAGGCCGCGGTATTCGATCGCGCACGTCCGCTGCTGGCGCTTCTCGGCAAGACGATCGTCCATGTTGGCGACAACGGTGCCGGGCAGGTCGCCAAGGCGTGCAATCAGATGATCATGGTCGGGGCGATTCAGGCGGTCGCCGAGGCCTTGCACTTCAGTGCCACGGCCGGCGCCGATCCGGTCAAGGTGCGGCAGGCACTGGCGGGTGGCTCGGCCGCCAGCCGTGTACTTGAAATCATGGGGGGCCGGATGGTCGATCGGGATTTCACCGCCGGTGTGGAGGCGCGCCTGCATCACAAGGATTACGGCATCCTGATGGCTGAGGCGCATCGTCTCGGCGTCCCCCTGCCGCTGGCTGCACAGGTCTGGCAGCAACTCAACGCACTGATGGCCATGGGCGGGGGGGCTTCCGATACCTCCTCTCTGCTGCGCGTTCTGGAAGCGACCCGGGGCGCTGCCCGATGAGAAACCACGCCGTCGTCGGGCAAGATACCGCTGGCGCCGGGGTTGGAACGAAGCTGGGCGCGGCGACGCTAATCGATGGAGATGATCAGTTTGTCCCAGCCTGATCCGTCGTCGTCGCCGTCGGTTTTCTTGCGCTGCCCGAGTGCCGCCAGACGCGCTTCCATTTCGACGATCGACTGGTCGGAGAACTGGAGCCTGCGACGGTCGCTACCGCAGCGGCGTTCAGGCGAACCGGATGGCCGCTGCACTTGTTTCTGGCGTCGGTCAGGTCCTCTTTGCGTGCGCATTGCTCACTCCTTGAAAGTCGCCACATCATTGCCGTAGTGCCAGGGTACTCGGAAGGCGGGTCGCCGGCCGTTCAGCAAACCAGAAAGAAGTATCTCCCCCTGCGCAACCGCGATGGCGGCGCGTCACCGCCGATTGCCACTACTGCTCATGCAGCTTATCCAGCGGCATTATCCGGAAAACGGCTGTTGCCTGCCAATCCAGTAAGCTTATGCCCGAGAAACTTCGCTTATTGGCATTATATCAGCCTGTTGTCGATGAGCCACGAATGCCGGCCATCTGTTGCCTGCGCGACCGGCGCCAATCAGCTCCCGGCGGTCGCCGCGGCGGGCGTCTGCGGCGTCCGGCAGCCGTCGTTTACCAGGCGCAATCCGGCCGGCAGCGACTCGCCGAAAGCGCGGCGTTCGTCAGCCTTATCGAGTTCCACGACGGTCCTGAGCTGTTCGATCCAGTGGCTGCTGGCGCCGATCGCAGTCAACCGCGCAACGACCTCTTCGCGCACCTCAGCGGGCAGGTCGCGCGATCGATCGCCGGTCAGGCGGGCGAGTTGGGTAGCCGCAAAGGCCGCCGGTTCGAGCTTTTTCCAGTCCACGGCGAGCAGGCCTTCGAGCCAGCGGCAGGCGTCGGCGGCGGCGACCACCTGGTGGGTGCTGCCGTAAAACGGTTGGCGCGCACCGATGCGGCCGAGTGCCCACCAGCCCAGTGGCTTTTCCGAGGCCCGGGAAAGCCTCTCGAGCAGCCAGTCGCCGACCTCGATCTTGCGTTCGACGGGCAGCCGTTCGAGCGAGGCGACCAGGCGCAGCATGTCGTCGTGGCTGCCGCTGATCGGTGCCGGCGGGCGGTTGCGCGCTTTGCCGGCCTCGCTTTGCAACGGCGGGACGAGTTCGGCGAGCAGAAGCTCCTGCGTCTCTGCCGGCAAGCCACCGGCAGCGCGTCGCCAGAGCGTCCACCACTCGGACCAGTTCTGGCTCTCATTCACGTATTGAATACCCTGCGACAAGAGGGTACTCAGCTGCTCGATCCGCCAGTCGTCGATGGCGTCGCCAAAGCCCGGCCGCAGGCAGTAGCCGGCTAGGTTGAGCCACAGACGCTCGTGTTCCGGCGAGCGCCGCCGCCGGCGGGCGCGTTGCAGCAGGGCGTCGAAGAGGGCGCGCAGCAGCGGCATTTCCCAGTCGTCGCGTTTGCCGAGCAGGTGTTCGAGGTGGCCGCGCAGGCGGCGGACTTCCTTGCTGTCGACCGCCTGCGAGCGGCCGCCGAAGATGTTCTCGATCGATTTCACCGCGTCTGCGAAGCGCGGCGGCAGGACTTCCGACGACGCCGTCGTCGCTTCCCCGTCGCCACGCAACTGAAATTCGAGCAGCCAGCGGCGGGCCGGGTTGTCGATGCTGACGCAGTGCAGTTCCAGGCTTCCGACCTCGGTGATGCCGGTGATCAGCTCGACGCGTACTTCGCGCTGGCTGCTGCCGGCCTGCGGCTGGACAACGGTGGCGATTGGCGGCAGGCGGACGAAATCTTCATTGTCGAGGGACGCGATCTGGCCCGGCTGATAGGCCGTGTCGGCGACCGACGAGGCGAGGTAGAAGCGCACCGGCTGGCCCAGCCGCAGGCTGAAGGTCCGTTCCGGGAGGCGGATTTCGTGCCCTTCCTCGCTGCCGCGCGGCAGGATGCAGATGCCCTGTCGCTGCCTGCTGCCATCTTCGAGGACCAGGAAGTAGCTGCGTGCCGAGCCGCCACCGATGCGCTGTCCGTGTCCCTGGCGGACCAGGGCGTAGGCGACGGCGCCACGGGCGACAGCGACGTCGGGGTTTTCGTTGTGCAGCAGGCGCAGCGGCGCTCCGCGCCAGTCGGCGAGCGTCGCCTGCAGACGTTCGCTAAGCGCCTCTGCACGAAACACGCCGCCATTGAAGAGCACGCTATCGGGCACCGGCAGGCGCTGCTCTCCGGGCAGCGGCTGTTCGTTGCCGGCTGGCTGCGCCGCGGGCGGTTCGAGCCGCTCGCCCTGCTCGCCGAGTGCCCGGCGTGCAGCCTCCCTGTGCCGGCGGAGAAAGGCGGCGACATGGCGGGTGATCCCCGCGTCGGCCGGGTAGGGCAGGCCGAATTCGACCAGCCCGGAACGCCGCTGCAGTACCGGCTGGTCCGCGGCGACGCGTGGCATGAAGCCGTCGACGATCATGTTCAGCACTTCGTCGCGGTGCAATTCGATGCTGCGTGCGCCGCCGATCAGCCTGGCGCCTCCGCCGAGCAGCGTCAGCAAGACCGATTCGGGTGCGCCAGCGGCCAGCAGTTGCTCCTTGGCCGCCCGGCAACGCGCGGTGAGCTGCGAAAAACGTGCTGCCGAGAGCTTCGTGCCGCCGCTCTCCGGCAGACGTGATTCGACCAGGTGCGCCAACGCCAGATCCATGTTGTCGCCACCGAGCATCAGGTGGTCGCCGACACCGATGCGCGTCAGTTCCGGCTCGCCGTCCTTGAACGTCACCTGGATCAGCGTCAGGTCGGTGGTGCCGCCGCCGATGTCGCAGACCATCAGCAGCCGCGTTCCGGCGAGTTCCGCGTCGAGCGTCTGCCGATGGCGGAAAAGCCAGTCGTAGAACGCTGCCTGCGGTTCCTCGAGCAGGCGCAGCTTGGGCAGTCCGGCCTGGCGCGCGGCTTCCAGCGTCAGCGCCCGCGCGCCTTCGTCGAATGACGCGGGAACCGTCAGGATGACCTGCTGCTGTTCCAGTGGCGCCTGCGCAAAGCGATGCCCCCAGGCGGCGCGGACATGTGCCAGATAGCTGGCGCTGGCGGCGACCGGCGAGACCCTGGCGACGCCTTCTTCGGCACCCCAGGGCAGGATGGCCGCCATGCGGTCGACCGAGGCATGCGACAGCCAGCTCTTGGCGCTGGTCACCAGGCGACCGGGAACCTGCGCGCCGAGTTCAAGCGCGAAGCGTCCGGTGAGGGCGAGCTCAGCGCCGGCGCCGGCATTTTCAGTATCTTCGCCCTGGCCGCCAACGCTGCCGCTCCTCTCGGCGGCAGGCCACGGCAGTTGCAGGTCGCCCGGGCTGAGTTCACCGGCCGCCGGATGGAAGCGCACCGAAGGGAGCAGCGGCCGGGCGGCAACCTCGCCGGCGCCGACCAGTTGCTCGATCTCGAAGAGCTGGACCTGCTGCTCTCCGGGCGCGGCGTAGGCGACGACGGTATTGCTCGTGCCAAGGTCGATGCCGACGATGTATTGCTGCTTCACGGCCTTCAGCCTGCTGCGTTCACTGCACTGCCGCCGGCGTCGCGCGCATCGAACTCGACTTTCCAGCGCTGCGGACCATCGTGTGGCAGCGCTTCGAGTTCGAGTGTGCCGGCCTCGGTGACCCGCGCGTGCAGTTTGACGCGCACCACTTCGCCGTTGGCGTGACCTTCGGCGGGCAAGGTGGTCTGAATTTCGGCGAGTTCCTGCAATTCATCGGGATCCCAGTCGTCGAGCAGGGTGCCGACCTGGTCCTGGCGGCGAACCGACGAGCCGAAGAAGCGGAAGCGTACCGCTTCGCCGACGACCAGCCCGAACTCCTGCTCGGGAAGCGCGGCGTCGCTGCCTTCTTCCATGCCGAACGGCGCCAGGCACAGCGCCTGCACCGGCGGCTGCATGCCGGGTACGGCCGGCATCACCGATTCGATCGCCACATAGTACGAACGCGCCGTACCTCCACGGATGCGCACACCCTGGCCGCGACGAACGTAGCCGTAATAGGCGCCGCCACGGGCAACCGCCAGATCGAGGTCGGCGCCTTCCAGCGGGCGGGCTGGTGGCGCGCCCTCGGCGGCGAGCCAGGAGTTGATCGTCGCCAGCGTGCGCTCGGCGAGCAGTTCCGACTTGAAGACGCCGCCGTTGAACAGCACCGCCGTCGGATGGAGGAAAGTGGCGCCTTCCGGCAGGGCGCTGGTGAAGCCTTCGAGGTCGGCCGTCGCGGCGACCTGGCGCGCGAGGAAAGCGGCGAGGTGACGGGTGATCGCCGCATCGTGCGCGTAGGGCAGGCCGAGCTGGGTCAGACCGGCGCGACCGCGTACCTGCGGACGGTCGCCGATTTCGGCGTCCGGGAAAAAGCCTTCGAGCAGGGTGGCGGTGAGTTCGGCGCGCGTCAGTTCGCTGCGCAGCGAGCCTCCGATCAACTTGGCGCCGCGGCTGGCGATGACCAACGGCACTTCGCCGAGCGACGCGTCGTTGAGCAGCGCTTCCTTGGCCGCGCGGCAGGCATGGGTCAGCGCGCGCAGTTGCCAGGCGTCGGTCTTGATCCCCTGCGCGCCGAGCTTGCTGGCCACGGTGAAGGCCAGCGCCAGGTCCATGTTGTCGCCACCGAGCAGGATGTGCTCGCCGACCGCGACCCGGTGCAGTTCGAGAACGCCGTCGCGTTCGAGCACCGCGATCAGCGAGAAGTCGCTGGTCCCGCCACCGACGTCGGCGACGAGAATGATCTCGCCCGGCTGTACCTGCTTGCGCCAGTTTCCGCCACTTTTCTGAATCCAGCTGTACAGCGCCGCCTGTGGCTCCTCGAGCAGGATCATGTGTTCGCAGCCTGCCGTCCTGGCCGCTTCGGCACTCAGCTCGCGTGCCGCCGGATCGAAGGAAGCGGGGATGGTGACGACGATTTCCTGGTCGACGAAGGGCGCCTCGGGATGGGCCTGATCCCAGGCCGCGCGCATATGCGTGAGGTAGCGCAGAGAGGCTTCGAGCGGCGACAGGCGTGCCACTTCCGGCGGTGCGTCGTGCGGCAGGATGTCCGCGCGGCGGTCGACGCCGGCATGGCAGAGCCAGCTCTTGGCGCTCGACACCAGCCGGATCGGCGTTGCCGCACCGCGGCTGCGCGCCATTTCACCGACCGCGTAGTCCAGCTCGGCGGTCCACGGCAGACTCAGGTCGCCGGGCGCCAGTTCGCTGGCATGGGGCAGGTAGATGAACGACGGCAGCAACCCGGGCGACTGGACCGAACCGGGCGCCGTCAATTGCGGGATCGGCAATATTTCCTGCGCCACCTGCTCGCCGTCGCTGTTGGCGATGTCGACGTACGACAACGCACAATGGGTGGTACCGAGATCGATACCGATGGAGAATTTTGCTTCGCTCATAGTTCAACCTCCGCCGGAGCGACGATGTGCAGATCGTGGCTGCCGGCCAGTTTGGGCAGGCGTGTTTCGATGACCCGCCAGCCGCGGTGGGTGATATGGCCGTTGAAGGGCGGCTCACCGACGACGTTGCCGGTGATGCGAATCGCCGCGGCGTCGAAGCCTTCCGGCAGGGTGATCGCGCTGCCTTCTTCTTCGTCGCGTACCGGGTCGATGCTGAAATTGTCGCTGAGCACCTTGCGGCAGCCTTCGTGGACCAGGCGCGCAGCCGCACCGACGTCGGCGTCGGGATAGGCGGCGACGTCCTCCTGAATGAAATCGATGAACCGGGCCTCGCGCTGCAAGAGACCGAGAAGCTGCAGGGCGCCGTCGGGGGGCGCTTCCTTGAGCAGCGGGGCCGCAGGCTTCGCTGCGGCTACCGTGTCGTCGGCCGTCGTGCCGGGTCGCCCGGCGCGCCGCAGCGCCTGGACGCCGCCGGCAAAGTCGCTATTGCCAATGATCTTGAAAAAGCTGGCGATGGCAATGCCGATTCGGCTGAAAAAGTGTGGATTGTCTGGCTTCATGGAGGGGTCCTGGTATTTGCCGCCGCGGCGGCCCGGTGACAGGCTTCAACACTCGGCTGCGGCAGCGCCAGAACTGGCAGCTGCTTCGCGCCGGGTGTCGGGAAAATTGAAAGAGGGGCAAAGCACTGCGGGGCATTTCTTCTGGCTTGCGCATGGTAGCCATGGCCGCAGGGATACGCAACGCCGGGCGGGGGGTGGCTACGCGTGCGGCGCCGGTCAGCGGCCTTCAGGCACCTTTGCTGCGCTGCAATATAAACGATTTTGGCGAATCCGGGTAGAGGGGTGGCGTGGGCAGGGTGGCGGAGGTCGCGGCGCTCGCCGAGGGTCGCCGCGGCAGCTGCGCGATTCGCCTGGCTGATGTGGCGCACCCGTGGTCAGAGAATGGAACTGGATTTCCGCGTCGGCGACGCCTCCTCGCAACGACGGTGGTCGGGGAACGGTTGCCCGGACTTGGCGACGCCGGGAGCGGCATGGGCGGGGCAAACTTGAGCCACCGCACGGGTTTCACGCTGCTGTCGGCGGTGGTGGGGGAAAGCCTCATCCAGAATGCACCACCGCGCTAGAACAGGGCGCTGTTGATCCACATGTGCGTGGCGACGCTGGCTGCGTAGCCGAGTGCGATGACCGGCGCCCATTTGAGGTGGCCGAAAAAGGTATACTTGCCGCGTGCCTGCCCCATCAGGGCCACCCCCGCGGCCGAACCGATGGACAGCAGGGAGCCACCGACACCGGCGGTGAGCGTGACCAGCAGCCATTGGCCCATCGACATGTCCGGCATCATGGTCAGCACTGCGAACATCACCGGGATGTTGTCGACCACCGCCGAAAGGATACCGATCGCGATATTGGCGTTGGTCGCACCCCAGTCGATATACATCACCTTGGAGGCCATCGCCAGGTAGCCGATGAAGCCGAGGCCGCCGACGCAGAGCACAACGCCGTAGAAGAAGAGCAGGGTATCCCACTCGGCCCGGGCAATCTTGTTGAACACGTCGAACGCCGGCAGGCTGCCAAGTTGTTCGTCGTCGCCGGTTAGGGTCAGGAACTGATACCGGGTCATGCCGTGCTCGAGGTGTACGGTCTTCTTCAGGAAGTAGCCGAAGAACTGCAGATAGGCCAGGCCGGTGAGCATGCCGACGACCGGTGGCAAATGCAGGAAGTTGTGGTAGCTGACGGCGGTTACGATGGTCAGCAGGAAAAGCGCGATGATGCGCCTGGCGCCGCGTTTCATCACCACTGCCTCGCCGCCGGCGTGGGGTTGTGTATTGGGGACGGTGATCGACATGATTGCCGCCGGCAGCAGCCAGTTCACCAGAGCGGGAACGAACAGCGCAAAGAAGGCGCCGAACCCGACCACGCCCTGCGGCGTCTCGATCTCTTTCTGCCAGACCATGAGGGTCGTGATGTCGCCAAACGGGCTGAAGGTGCCACCCGCGTTTGCCGCCACCACGATACTGATGCAGGCAACCAGGACGAACTTGGTATTCTCGCCGCCGACCGCCATCACCACCGCACACATCAGCAACGCGGTGGTCAGGTTGTCGGCGACGGGGGAAATGAAAAACGCCAGCGCGCCGGTTATCCAGAACAGCTTGCGCAGTCCGTAGCCCTTCTTGATCAGCCACGAGCGCAGGGCGCCGAACACATTGCGCTCGCTCATGGCGTTGATGTAGGTCATGGCGACGAGCAGGAACAGCATCAGTTCGGCGTATTCGAGCAGATTATGCCGTACCGCCCCTTCGGCAACATGGTTCATGCCGTGGTCGGCATAAACGATGGCGATCAGCGCCCAGATAAGGCCGGCGGCAAGGATCACGGGTTTGGACTTGCGCAGGTGCGTGAATTCCTCCGCCATCACCAGTGCGTAAGCCAAACCAAACAGGACGAGGGCGGTGAAACCGACCCAGTGGGCGGTCAGGTCGAGGCGCCCATCCTCCGCTGCCGAGGCCCAGGCAGGAAGCGGCGACAGAAAAAACAGCTGGAGGACGAGCAGGCGCGCTAGCCTTGTCATTACTGGTCTCCTTGATTCGCGGCAGCTTCCGATCAGTCTCCGATCGCGGACAGCATCGCGACTGTCGCCGTCGGCAGCTTTCGATTCTCAAGCACGCAGCATACGGGGTCCCTTGTACCATTAAACCTAGAAAACGCAGTTACCCCACCCCATTTGCATGATTTGCCAGCAAATTGAAGGTAGGCGGCGGGCCGATTGCGGCGAGGGTGAGCTTGAGATGATTGCAGCACAGCTGCCAGACCGATGTGACATTGAACTGCTCCGCAGCTTCGGTCACCCAGGCTTGAAGCTGGGCGGAGATACGCATCAGCACCTGCCGGGCTTTGCCAAAGTGGGCATGCAGTCCGGTCAGCGTGATCGTGGTCTGGCCGGCATGCTCGGTACGGCGTCCGACCGAGGACATCAACCACGGCCGGCTGGTAATGGCCTCGCGTCGCGCTTCGGGGCTGGCCAAACGGACAAACAGACTCCACCAGTTGTAGATCAGTGCCACGGCACGTGCCGACAGTTGGCAGCGATGCAGGTCGTGGGTGGTGAAACCGCCCCAGCCCCACTGGTTCTTCAACTCGTCGAAGGTGTTCTCCGCATCGGCCCGGTCGCGGTAGAGCTGGCCAAGCGAAAGCACTTCGTGGTCGAGATTGGTGACCAGTACGGCGTACTCGTAGCCGGTGATGCGCTTGCCCGCCTTGCGATCGGCTTCGATGAAGCCCAGCAGCTGTTGGCCATTGTCTTCTTGGGCAACGAGCATCTCGCCCTGCAGAGGGCGGCGCAGGACCACGACACGCCGCTTGTCCTCCCAACCGGTCAGCGCCAGCGTGCTGTCCATGCCTTCCCAGCCCTGACCCGCGTCGGTCCAGCCCGAGACCCGGAACAGGCGTTCGATGTGGCGCTTGACGTTTTTCGACAGACGCAATTTGAACAGATACGGCTGGCGGCGTTCTTCGAGCGCGCGCATGATGGCGTCCGAGCCGAAGCCGCAATCGCCGCGCACCATCTTCGGTTTGCGCTCGGCGGGCAACTCATCAAGCATCGTCAGCAGGCCGGGCAGCGTGTGGCTACCCGAGTGCTCGTTGCCGGCCTTGACCTCGACGCCCATCACCAGGCGCAGCCCGGCCATCAGGTAGGTGTGGTAACTGTGCGAAGGACGACCTGGTTTGTGCGGGTTGTACGACACCACCGCGCCTTCCTGCTTGCCGTACAGCGGCTTGATCGTGGTGTCGATGTCAAGAATCCACGGCGCATCGAGCAGCGGCGCCGTACTCTCGCGCAGTGCGCATCGAGCCAGCTACCCCTTTCGGGTTCGCCAATCGCCACCAACGCCCGGCGCAGCGCATCTCACTGATCACCTTGTTCATTCCCAGC
>Ga0078784_11_pt38 | contig 27987 bp, 14 predicted proteins | sample CanAccphospTypeI_FD_67364 | JGI IMG/M metagenome (GOLD analysis project Ga0078784, IMG submission 67364) | Unknown Accumulibacter genome from EPBR bioreactor metagenome | reverse complement strand
TCCTCGCAATGACGGTGGCCGGGGAATGCTGGCCCGGATTTTGGCGACGAGGGTAGTAGTATGGAGCGGGCGAAATCCAGCCACCACACGGGGTTCGCGCTGCGATCCGGGTTGCGCAAAGTCGCGCCGGGAAGGCGGCAACACGCTACCCGCACGTCATTGCGAGGAGGCGAAGCCGACGCGGCAATCCAGAGGTTTGTTTTTCTCCTGGGGAATGCGGCGCACCAGCCGTCAGAGGATGGAACTGGATTGCCGCGTCGGCTGCGCCTCCTCGCAATGACGGTGCACGGGGCATGAGCGCCGGCAGTGGCCACGAGCACTATGAGGGCCACCGCGGCGGCGAACATGCGGATTTCAGCCAGCACAGGGTTTTCGTGCTGCTTTCAGCCGGCGCCGAAAACCTCGTCAAGATTGCAGCATTACATCAGAGCACCGCAGCGATGGCGTCGGCGACGTAGTCGATGTTCCTGGTGTTCAGCGCGGCCAGGCAGATGCGCCCGGTGCTGACCGCGTAGATGCCGAACTCGTCGCGCATGCGGTCCACCTGTGCGACTTCGAGCCCGGTGTAGGAGAACATGCCCCGCTGCCGGGTGACGAAGGAAAAGTCGGTGCTCACTCCCCTGCCCTGCAGTTTTTCGACCAGGCTGACGCGCATGGCCAGGATGCGCTGGCGCATCTCGGCGAGTTCGACTTTCCACATCTGGCGCAGTTCGGCGCTGGCCAGAACGGCGGCGACAATGGCGCCGCCATGGGTCGGCGGGTTCGAGTAGTTGGCCCGCACGACGCGCTTGATCTGCGACAAGACACGTGCCGTTTCGTCGCGACTGGCGGTGACCACCGACAGCGCACCGACCCGCTCGCCGTAGAGCGAAAAGGACTTGGAGAACGAGCTGGCGACGAGGAACTGCAGGCCCGATGCGGCAAACATCTGCAGCGCCTGCGCATCTTCCCGGATGCCGTCGGCGAAGCCCTGGTAGGCCATGTCGATGAAGGCCACCAGGCCGCGGGCAGCGATCGTCTCGATCACTTCGCGCCACTGCGCGTGACTGAGGTCGGCACCGGTCGGGTTGTGGCAGCAGGCGTGCAGGACGACGATCGAACCGGCCGGCAGGGCGTTCAGGCCGCTCTTCATGGCGGCGAAATCGACGCCACGGCTGACTGCGTCGTAGTAGGGATACGAATCGACCTCGAAACCGGCGTATTCGAAAATCGCGCGGTGGTTCTCCCAGCTCGGATCGCTGATGAAAACCTTGGCCGTGGGCAGCAGTCGGCGCAGGTAATCGGCACCGACCTTCAGCGCGCCGGTGCCGCCGAGTGCTTCGATGGTCGCGACCTGACCCGCTTCGAGCAATGCCGAATCGGCGCCGAAGAGCAGCTTCTGGACGATCTGGTTATAGGCGGCAAGGCCGTCGATCGGCTGGTAGCCGCGCGGCGGCATGGCTTCCAGGCGGGTTTTCTCGGCCGCCTTGACAGCCGCCAGCAGCGGGATCTTGCCGTTGTCGTCGAAATACACGCCAACACCGAGGTTGACCTTGGTCGACCGGGTATCGGCGTTGAAGGATTCGGTGAGTCCGAGAATCGGGTCGCGGGGAGCCATTTCAACGGCGGCGAAAAGCGAGGCGGTCATGTCTTGTTCCTAAGTTGGCCGGTAGCTGGGCGGTGCCATTTCCGGTCGGGCCTGCCAGGCAGGCCGCGGGTGGCACAAGCCGTCGCGGGAAAAACGAAGCGTCGAAAAAAGCATTGTTTCCGGACAGGTCGGGCAAACGCCGCGCACGGCGCCGAGCGTTCCTGAAACAACGTAAAATTCTAGCATGTCAGCCGCCATCCAATCGCCCGAAAAGCAGCACCCGGTGGTCACCTTCCCGGGCAGCCCCTTCCGCCTCCATCAGCCCTTCCTGCCTGCCGGCGACCAGCCGGCGGCGATCGAGCAACTGCTCGCCGGACTCGCCGACGGCCTCTCGTTCCAGACCCTGCTGGGCGTCACCGGCTCGGGCAAGACCTACACCATGGCCAATGTCATCGCCCGCAGCGGCCGTCCGGCGCTGGTGCTGGCGCCGAACAAGACCCTGGCCGCGCAACTGTACGCAGAGTTCCGCGAGTTCTTTCCCGACAACGCCGTCGAGTATTTCGTCTCCTACTACGATTACTACCAGCCCGAAGCCTACGTTCCGGCGCGCGATCTGTTCATCGAGAAAGACTCGTCGATCAACGAGCACATCGAGCAGATGCGTTTGTCGGCGACCAAGAGCCTGCTCGAACGTCGCGATTGCGTGATCGTCGCCACCGTCTCCTGCATCTACGGCATCGGCGACCGCGACGAGTACCACAAGATGATCCTGACCATGCGCGTCGGCGACCGCATCGATCAGCGCGAGGTGATCAAGCGCCTGGTCGCCATGCAGTACGAGCGCAACGAGACCGACTTCCGCCGCGGCGTCTTTCGCGTCCGCGGCGACATCATCGACGTCTTTCCCGCCGAGCACGCCGAGCAGGCGATCCGCATCTCTCTGTTCGACGACGAGATCGAAGGCCTGCAGCTTTTCGACCCGCTGACCGGGCATCTGCAGGGCCGCCTGAAGCGCTTTACCGTCTTCCCGTCGTCGCACTACGTGACGCCACGGGCGACCGTCTGCGTGCCATCGAGGCGATCAAGCGCGAGCTCAGCGAGCGTACCGCCTTCTTCCACGCCGAAGGTCGCCTCGTCGAGGCGCAGCGCATCGAGCAACGCACGCGTTTCGACCTCGAAATGCTCGACCAGCTCGGCTTCTGCAAGGGCATCGAGAACTACTCGCGGCATCTCTCCGGGCGCCAGCCCGGCGAGCCGCCGCCGACGCTGATCGACTACCTGGCGGCCGACGCGCTGATGTTCATCGACGAGTCGCACGTCGCCATCCCGCAGGTCGGCGGCATGTACAAGGGTGACCGCTCGCGCAAGGAGAACCTGGTCAACTACGGCTTCCGCCTGGCCTCGGCACTCGACAACCGGCCGCTCAAGTTCGCCGAGTACGAAGCGCTGCTGCGGCAGACGATTTTCGTTTCGGCGACGCCGGCCGACTACGAACAGACGCATCAGGGTCAGATCGTCGAGCAGGTCGTTCGCCCGACCGGGCTGATCGACCCGGTGCTCATCGTTCGCCCGGCATCGACACAGATCGACGACCTGCTCTCCGAGATCGGCCTGCGCGTCGGACGCGGCGAGCGCGTGCTGGTGACCACGCTGACCAAGCGCATGTCCGAGGATCTCACCGAGTACCTGAACGAACACGAGGTGCGCGTCCGCTACCTGCACTCGGACATCGACACCGTCGAACGCGTCGAGATCATCCGCGACCTGCGCCTCGGCAAGTTCGACGTCCTGGTCGGCATCAACCTGCTGCGCGAAGGTCTCGACATCCCGGAGGTCTCGCTGGTGGCCATTCTCGACGCCGACAAGGAAGGCTTCCTGCGCTCCGAGCGCTCGCTGATCCAGACCATCGGCCGCGCCGCCCGGCACATCAACGGCACCGCCATTCTCTACGCCGACCGGGTCACCGGCTCGATGAGTCGCGCCATCGCCGAGACCGAACGCCGGCGGCTCAAGCAGATCGCTTTCAACGCAGCGCACGGCATCGTCCCGATCGGCGTCAACAAGCGCATCACCGACATCATCGACGGCGTCTACGACATCGACGACGCACGCCGCGAACGCAAGGCCGCACAGCTGCAGGCCAACTACGAGGCGATGAGCGAGAAGCAACTGGCGCGCGAACTCAAGCGACTCGAGAAAGCGATGCTCGACTACGCGAAGGACCTCGAGTTCGAGAAAGCCGCCGCCGCCCGCGACGAGATCTTCCGTCTTCGCCAGCAGGTCTTCGGCGTCAGCGGCGAGCAGCCGAATATAGAAACGTCCTGAAGCCGCGCTGCAGGCCAGGGAACGCCGACGCGAAATCGCCCGATGAATCGGGCGCTCACCGAGAACCGCGGAAAGCCCCCGGCAAGGCAGGAAAAACCCTTGCCGGAAAATTCTTGAAGGAGCCCTGTGAATGAAAAAGCAACTCAAGCAGAACGACGCCCGCAATCGGCGCATCGTACTCAACTCGCGCCCCGTCGGCGCGCCGCGTGACGACGACTTCCGTCTCGAGGAAGCGGAAATACCGCAACCCGCGAAAGGCCAGTTGCTGCTGCGCACGCTCTACCTGTCGCTCGATCCCTACATGCGCGGCCGGATGAGCGACGCGCCGTCGTACGCCGCGCCGGTCGGCATCGGCGAACCCATGCCCGGCGGTACGGTCGCCCGCGTCGAAGCGTCGCAGCATGGCGACTACAACGCCGGCGACCTGGTCCTTGCCTACTCCGGCTGGCAGGACTACGCGCTCTCCGACGGCCAGGGGCTGGTCAAGCTCGATCCGGCCATGCCACAGCCCTCGCTGGCGCTCGGCGTTCTCGGCATGCCCGGCTTCACCGCCTACATGGGCTTGCTCGACATCGGCCGGCCGCAAGCCGGCGAGACGGTCGTCGTTGCCGCGGCGAGCGGCGCCGTCGGCTCGGTGGTCGGTCAGATCGCCAGACTCAAGGGCTGCCGCGTCGTCGGCATCGCCGGCGGCAGCGAGAAATGTCGTTACGTCGTCGACGAGCTCGGCTTCGACGCCTGCCTCGATCACCACAGCGCGACGCTGCCGCAAGCGCTTGCCGACGCCTGCCCGCAAGGCATCGACGTCTATTTCGAGAACGTCGGCGGCGCGGTATTCGACGCCGTGCTGCCACTGCTCAACGTTCGCGCGCGCATCCCCGTGTGCGGCCTGATCGCCCACTATAACGACCAGTCGCTGCCGCCCGGCCCGAACCGCCTTGGCCTGCTCACCCGTACCCTGCTGGTCAAGCGCATCAAGATGCAGGGCTTCATCATCTTCGACGACTACGGCGATCGCTACGGCGAATTCTTCGCCGCGATGTTCGGCTGGCTGACGGCCGGAAAAGTCAAGTTCCGCGAAGACATCGTCGACGGTCTGGAGAACGCGCCCCAGGCTTTCATCGGCCTTCTCGAAGGGCGCAACTTCGGCAAACTACTGGTCCGCGTCGCGCCCGCGTGAGCAGGACCTTGCCGTGCCATCGGCCCGCCGCGGCAGTACCCACTCCGGACGCGGGTAATGGCAGGTGTAGCCGTTTGGCAAGCGCTCGAGATAATCCTGATGCTCGGGTTCGGCCGCCCAGAAATCGCCGACGGCTTCGACTTCCGTGACGACCTTGCCCGGCCACAGGCCCGAGGCATTGACGTCGGCGATGGTGTCGAGCGCGACTTGCTTCTGCGCGTCGTCAACGTAGTAAATGGCCGAGCGATACGACGCACCGCGGTCATTCCCTTGCCGGTTGCGGGTCGTCGGATCGTGTATCTGGAAAAAGAATTCCAGAATGCGGCGATACGAGATCGTCTCCGGAGCAAAGAGAATTTCGATGCCCTCGGCATGCGTGCCGTGGTTGCGGTAGGTGGCGTTGGGGACATCGCCGCCGGTGTAACCGACACGGGTCGCCTCGACGCCCGGCAGCTTACGAATCAGATCCTGCATGCCCCAAAAGCAGCCACCCGCCAGAACTGCGCGTTCCTTTGCCATTACCTGTCCTCCACTTGATCAAGGTACTCGCCATAGCCGGCCGCTTCCATGTCGTGGCGATGGATGAAGCGCAGCGAAGCCGAGTTTATGCAATAGCGCAGACCGCCACGATCCCGCGGTCCGTCGGGAAACACGTGCCCCAGATGGCTGTCGCCATGGACCGAGCGGACTTCGGTGCGCAGCATGCCGTGGCCGGCATCGACCCGCTCGTTGATATACGCGCGCTCTATGGGTCGGGAAAAGCTCGGCCAGCCACAACCCGATTCAAACATCTCCGACGAGGCGAACAGTGGTTCGCCGGACACCACATCGACATAGATGCCGGGCGCGCTGTTATGCAGATACTCGCCCGTTCCCGGTCTTTCGGTGCCGCTTTCCTGAGTGACGTGAAACTGTTCCGGAGTCAGGGCGGCAATCGCGGCATCGGTTTTCCTGTAAGACGTCATTCGCTTCTCCTCGATAGATTTCTCTCGGCCAGGCTCGTCCAGGCCTGCTTGCCCTACCCTTCCCGTTCGCGGGCGCGGCGGCAACGGCTTCCCCGGAAAGCGACTTTCTCGGCAGCGCGAACGGCATCACCGAGTGGGGTTGGACAGCTGCGCGGAGCAGAGTTCGGCGCGGCCGTCTCGCGGCTCGTCGATGGGCGCCGGCGCCGGCGCTGGCGTTCTGGCGCGATCGGGCGAGGACGCTCTTGCGCTGATTGAATCGCATCGCCGCGGTCCCTTCGCTCGCGGAAGGATAGAATAGATAGCTTCCCGGTGGTAAAAGGTCGTTTCGCGGAGGCTGGCGTCGCCATGCCCAAGCCGCGAGGTGCCGCCAAGACAGGGGAAGCTGATGGTCAGCCAGCCACTCCGCTCAAGCCTTGGCCGCCTGCATTTTCGGAGCAAGACGGCATGAAAACAGACGAGATCGCCCAGTTGCAGGGACAGATCGAGCGTGAGCGCGCTGCGCGCAAGCAGGCCGAGGCGTTGCTCGAGGAAAAGATCCGCGAGCTGACGCTGGCCAATCGACTCCTGCAACGCTACCTCGACTCCGTGCCTTGCATGGTGGTCGCCCTCGATACTCGCGGTTGCATCGTGATGATCAATCGTGCCGGATGCAGCCTCCTCGGCCAGCCGGAGAGCGCGCTGCTCGGGCAGCCCTGGTTTGAGCGTTGCCTGCCGCAGCCCGCCGGCCGCTCCCTCTTTCCCTCGTATCTGCAGCTCGTCGCTGGTGATGTTCATGCCCGCGAACGACTGACCGAGTATCCCGTCCTCGACGGCGAAGGGCGGCAGCGCGAGATGGCCTGGCACACCGGAATGCTCACCGACGCCACCGGGCAGGTCGTCGGCACGCTGAGTTCCGGCGAGGATGTGACCGAGCGAGAACTGGCGGCAACCGCGACCGCCGAGTCGCGCGAACTGCTCCTGAAAATCATCGATACCGTGCCCGCCCGCGTCTTCTGGAAGGACACCGACTTGCGCTTTCTCGGTTGCAACACGGCGTTTGCCAGGGACGCCGGGATGGCCAGTCGTGACGACATGGTCGGCAAGGACGACTATCAGATGGCCTGGGCGGCGCAGGCCGATCTTTACCGCGCCGACGACAAGGCGGTCATGGCGTCGCGGATCCCACGGCTGTTCTTCGAGGAGCAGCAGACCACCGCGAGTGGCGAGACGGTCTGGCTGCGAACGTCCAAGGTCCCGCTGATCAACGACGACGGTGAGACCTTTGGCGTGCTCGGGGTTTACGAGGACATCACTGAATACCGCCGTATCGAAGCCGATAACCGGGTACATGTCGCCGAGTTGACGGCCCTCAATACGATGCTCATCGAGGCACAGAACCAGATGCTGCGCTCGGTGAAGATGGCTTCCGTCGGCCGCCTGGCCGCCGGCGTGGCGCAGGAAATCGACAATCCCTTTGCTTTCATCCACTCCAACCTGGTCGCGCTCAAGGAAAACGTGGCGGATCTGTTGAGCGTGGTCGCCGCCTACGAGAAGCTTGAACCGCTGCTGGCCAAGGAACCCGATTCCCTGGCCAGCGTGGTGCAGGCGAAATCGACGGCCAATCTTGAATTTCTGCAGCACGACATCCTGAACCTGATCGGCGAATCGCTCGACGGGGTGCAGCGGGCGAGAAAGATCGTAGACACCCTCAAGGATTTCTCGCGCGTGGACACCGCCGAGTGGCGGCTGGCGAACCTCGAAACCGGCCTCGAGAGTACGCTCAGCATCATCTGGAACGAAATCAAGTACAAGGCCAAGATCAAGAAGGACTACGCCGGCATCCCGGAAATAGAATGCCTTGCCCCGCAGCTCAACCAGGTCTTCCTCAACCTTCTCATCAACGCCGTGCAGTCGATTGACGAGCGCGGCGTCATCATCCTGCGCACCGACTTCGACGAGCATGAGGTGTGGGTGGAAGTCGGCGATACTGGCAGGGGCATCGATCCGGAACACCTGGAGAGGATCTTCGAGCCATTCTTCACCACCAAGCCGGCTGGCAAGGGAACCGGCCTCGGCCTGTCGCTGGCCGACAACATCGTGCGTCGGCATGGCGGACGGCTCGAGGCGCGCAGCAAACCGGACAAGGGAAGCGTCTTTCGCGTCACCTTGCCGCGCGACAGATCAGCCATCAAGAGCGATTCCTGAATCCGCGGCGGCGAACGTCGCCGCGCTTTGGCGTTAGACTCGCGCTCTTCTCCCTCTGCCCCCGCCACCATGGACGCCAGTCTGATTGCCACCTACGCCTTGCTCGCCAGCGCAGCTTTCGGCGCCGGGGCGATGAACTCGGTTGCCGGCGGCGGCACCTTCCTGTCGTTTCCGGCGCTGCTCGCTGCCGGCGTACCGCCGGTGATGGCCAACGCCAGCAACTCGGTTGCCCTGTGGCCCGGCAGTCTGGCCGCCGCCTGGGCCTTTCGCGCGGAACTGAAGCGCTTTCGCAAGTCGCTGCCACTGCTGACGCTGGTGGCCTTCCTCGGCGGCATCGCCGGTGGCCTCCTGCTCCTCGCCACATCGAACGCCGCCTTCGCCAGCCTGATTCCCTGGCTGCTGCTCGTCGCTACGGTCCTGTTCGCCTTCAGCACGCAGTTGTCGGCCTTTGTCGCCCGCCTGCGCCAGGGCGCGAACAGGCCCGATGACGCCTCCGCCAGCCGGCAGGTTGGTGCCGCAGGCTTCGCCTTTCAACTGCTGGTGTCGATCTACGGCGGCTTCTTTGGCGCTGGCATGGGTATCCTGATGCTCGCCGCGCTGGCCATCCAGGGCTTCGACGACGTGCACGAGATCAATGCCCTGAAGAACTGGCTGTCGGCGGTCATCTACTCGGTCGCCGTGGTCACCTTCGTCGTCGCCGACGCCGTCTCCTGGCCCCACACCACCGTCATGCTGGTGACCGGAACGCTTGGCGGCTACGCGGGCGGGCGCGTCGCGCGGCGAATTCCCGGAGTCTGGTTGCGCCGCTTCATCGTCGTTCTCGGCAGCTTGCTGACCCTCGCCTATTTCTACAAGGCGCAGGCGAATTAGGGTCATGCTGCGTTCCTGATGCGACTTTCAGCGACCCGGACAGGCGCGTGCAACCCTGTCGTCGCTGGCCAGACGCACACGATGCCCGGCCGGCCAGCCTTCCCGGCTTGGCTATCAGAAACCGCTCTCACGAACCAGCACCGCGAACAGCGGGCGCAGCCATTGCTGCCACAGGCTCTGCGGCTCGGCCTCGATGCGCCCGTGGCGGAGCGCGCCGCCCACCGGCCGGGCGCCCGGGTCGAGGGCAATACTGACCCGATAGAGCGCGCTGACCGCGACGTCGCGCTCGCCGTCGCGATGGGTGACGATCGGTCCGCCACTGTTGGCGTCGAGCATCGGGTGTGGCAGCCGGGTCACGCGTAGCGGGTCGATGGCCGCCACCTTCCCGGTCAACGGGGCGCTGGCCAGGTCGGTCTGATAGAGCTGCGCCGGCTGGCCAGGCGCGATGCGCGCCAGCGCCTGTTCGTCCACCAGCAGCTCGCCTCGCCAGGCGCTGGCGTCGACGACCCGGCCGAGAGGCAAGCGGCTGTTCACCCACGTGCCCGGGTGCAGGCCCTCGGCGAGATCGCGCACGCTGCCGCTGAACGGGGCGGTCAGCAGCAGGCGTTCGGCGGCCTGCGCTTGCGCCGTCGCCTGTTGGCGCAGCTCGCGCGCCTGTTGCATCGCCTTGGCCGACTGCGCCTCGCCGCGCTGGTTGAGTACCGGCAGGCTGGCCGCCTGGCGGGCATAGGCCCTGGCCATGATGGTTGCGCGCAGCGCTTCGTCGTCGAGCTCCGGCGCCTCGAGTTCGAACAGCAACTGTCCGCGGCTGACCGTCTCGCCGTCGCGAACATGCACCGCCACCAGCCGTGCCGGCTGCGGGCTGTAGATGACGCGCTGGGCGTCCGGAAAGACCCACCCCGGCGCATGCACCGCACTCTGCCACGGCCAGAAAAGCAGGCCGAGCAGGAACAGACCGAGCAGCGCATAGAAGCCCTTGCGCCACGAGGACATCTGCTTGCGCAAGGCGGGCCATTCGCGCAGCTCGCGCCAGATCGGCAGAACGATGAACCAGGCAATCTCGACGGCGAAAAGGAAAATCCCGAGCGCCTTGAAGAAGAAATGGTAAACCGCCAGGGCGATGCCGAAGAAGATGAGCAGCCGATAGACCCAGGCGAGGACGGCGAACGCGCTCAACAGGCGTGCCTTTGCGGCCGGGAAGTGTTCCGGGTCGGGCGAGGCGCTGGCGAAGAGCAGGCGGCGCAGCCGCTGCCTGGCCAGCGCCGAACTGCGCTCGTGCAGGTTCGGCAGATCGAGGGCGTCGGCGAGAATGAAATAGCCGTCGAAGCGCATGAACGGGCTGACGTTGATGAACAGTGTCAGCACCCAGCTGGTGGTGGCGAGAAAGAACATCGCCGCGCGTAGCTGACTGTCCGGCAGGATCGCCCAGGCCAGCGTCGCCCATACCGCGAGAATCACTTCGGCGGCCATGCCGGCGGCGGCAATTCGCAGGCGGGCGTGGTGGTCGGTGACCTTCCAGCTTTCGCCGGTATCGGTGTACAGCATCGGCGCCAGGACGACCATGGCCACGCCCATGTGCGCGACGCGTACGCCGTAGCGGGTCGCGGTGATGGCGTGTGCCAGTTCGTGCAGCGACTTGGCGAAGAGCAGGGCCACGACGAAAGCGAAGAAGCCGTGCACGCTGAACGACTCGCCGAGGCGAACCAGAACGCTATCCCACTGGCGGGCAGCGAGCAGGCCGCCAACGACACCGGCAAGCGCAGTCAAGACGAGGAAGGCCGGGCTGAACAGCCAGCGCGTCATGGCTTCCGCCCTGACCAGGAACTGCCGCGGATGGATCAGTGGCAGGCGAAAGAACAGGTAGTTGTGCAGCACACGCTTGAGCCAGGCGCCACGCCTGGCCGTGCTGCGCCGGGTCAGCTCCGGCGCGACGGTGCCGACCGCGCCGCAAGCACCGGACGTGCCGCATGCTCCCGATTGCGGCTGCAGCAATTCGTTGTGCTGCAGGAAGCGCGCCAGCGCGTCGACGTCTTCGCTGCCCGCCGGCAGGGTGGTTTCGGCAGCGACGGCGGCGGCAATGGCCGCGGCATCGCCCAGCGACCAGCGCAAGAGGAGCTCGAACTCGAGCCAGCCGATGCGGAAGAAGCGGTTGCGAACCGGATCGAGGATGTTCCACGCCGGCGATCCGTCGGGCTGCGCGCTGGCCGGAAGCAGGCGCAGCTCCTCGCGCAGCGGCGCTACCCGGGCGGGCGGTGCCGGCGCAGCAGGCGAATCCGGCAGCGTGCGCGAGGGGATCAGCGCCGCCACCGCCGCAGCTCCGGCACTGGCCACCCGATCAACACCCGCACCAGGTGCGCAGGCTGGCCAGCGGCCGGCGCAGCAGCAGGTAGATCACCGGCATCCGCTGGCCGTAGATCTTGGCGGTCCCCTTGAGGCCGATGCGGGCGCCTTCGCGCTCGTCGAGTCGCGCCTTGATGCGGTAGCTGACCACCCCGTCGGGCCCGGGCTGGGCAGCGAAGCTGGTTTCACTGAGCGTGGCGGCGAGCGAGTGCAGCGGCGCGACGTGCAGATAGACGCGCACTTCGGCCCCCGCCTGCAGGTTGATGGCGTCGGCGACCGGTACCCAGACGGTGGCGTTCATCGCCTCGGGGTCGGCGAGCAGGCCGATGCGCTCGCCGGTCTGCAGGGGTTTGCCGGCCCAGTCGAGCTGGTCGCCATAAATGAACACACCGTCGCCGGGCGCGCGAATCTGCAGGCGTTCGCTCTGGCGGGCAATGCTTTCGAGCTCGGCCTGCTTTTCGCCGAGCTTGCCGCGCAGGACGGCGAGCGCCGTGCGACTCTCGTGCTGGTCGTCGAAAGCCTGTTGCTCGGCCTGCAGCAGGTCGGCACGGCTGGTTCGTGTCGCTTCTTCGAGCACCTGCCGGCGGTTGACCAGCAGCGTGTCGTCGAACTCGACCAGCACCTCGTCGCTGCTCACGCGCGCCCCCGGAGCGACCGGGATGCGCTTGACGACGCCGTCCATCGGTGCGGCGACGATCTGCGGATCGATCGGCGTGATTTCCGCCGGCGCGAGAACCGACAGGCGTACCGGCAAGGCGCCGAGCAGGAGCAACAGACCGACGCCGATCAGCAGCTTGCGCCGCGACAGCTTGAGCGCCAGCCACGGTCGGCGCGGTCGCAGCCAGGCCCACAGCGCGTGTCCATAGACCGACTGCAGCTCGACCAGCCACAGCGCCGCGTCGCCAGCGTGCGCCGGCCACTGCCAGGGCTGGTCACGGGCCAACAGCCACCAGGCCACCACCCCGCCCTGCGGCCCGGCGAGGGGCAAGGCGAGCAAGCCTTCCGGCAGCCACTCGTGCCAGTCGACGCGCAGCGTTTCGGGCAGCTCGGCCGCTTCGATCACTCCCGCCTGGCGGCCGTCGTCCCCGGCCTGCCCCTCGCGCCAGGCGACGACGGCTTCGAGCCACAGCTGGTACGGGCTGGTTTCGTCGACCACGCTCAACCCCGAATGACAGACCAGTCGCCAGCGTCCGCGCGCGTCGCGGCGCAGCAGCATCGCCTGCCGGAAGGGCAGCAGCGCACGGCTGTCGTTGCAGATCAGGAATTGCAGTTCGGCCAGGCTGGCGGCGGCGCGAGCACCGCTCGCCAGGGCGAAATAGATCTGCAGCGGGGTTGCCGGGCCGGCCCCGGGATTGGCCTCTCGAGCCGCCGCTGCGGCGCTCGCGGCAGCAGCCCCGGAGCCGCTCATTTCGGTTTGGCGAAGACCGCCGTGCCGCTCATTCCGGGCAACAGATCGGGGTCGTTCCTGAGCAGTTCGGCCTCGACGGCGACGGTCTGGCTGACCGGATCGACACGACCGTTGATCTGCTTGAGCTGTACCGCATAACGCTTGCCCGTTTCTTCGATATCGACTGCGAAGCGCGTTCCTTCCTTCAACCACGACAGCCACAGCGACGGTACATTGAGCCTGAGCCGCGGCGCACGGTTGCTGACCAGCTCGATCAGCGGCGCGCCGACGTTCACCCCTTCGAAGGGCTTGGCGTGCCACTTGACGACCCAGCCGGCGAATGGCGCGACGACGCGGCACTGCCCCAGCTGCGCCTTGGCGACCGCCAATTGCGCCTGCGCCTTGGTCACTGCGGCGGCGGCCAGCTCGACTTCGAGCTCGGACGCGGATTGCAGTCCCTGCAGGCGGATCTTGCCGTCGTGTGCCAGACGCGCGCTGTGCAGTTCGGCCAGAGCCATGTCGTGCCGCGCGCGCGGCTCGCTGCACTCGAAGCTGGCCACCACCTGGCCCTTCCTGACCGCTCCGCCGGGGCGTGGCTCGAGCTCGGTCAGCCGGCCGCTCATGCCGGCAGCCAGCGTCGTTTCCTGATCCGCGACGAGCAGCGCCCGCACTGGTGTTTCGGCGTTTGCCGGTCGACTGGCTTCCTCCAGCGGCGGCGTCGCCTTGCTGGCGGCAGCGACGGCCGGATCGGGCTTGCCCGCTGGTGCGGCCGACCAGGACGGATTGCAGGCCAGCAATGCGGCGACCAGGAGCGTGCCGCGTTGCATTGCCTGCTTGCCCGGAGTCAGAGCCATCGATCTAGCGTGCCAGCGCCGCTGGCCGCGGGCCAGTCTCACCCGGCCTTGCGGCCGTGGTCGCCGGCGCAGTCAGTTGTTCGCGCAGGAAACTCACCTGCGACAGGGCGGCGGCTTCGGCGAACGCCTGCGCCGAACGTTGAGGCAGATCCGGTGTGAGCACGGTGCTGTAGCTGTGCGTGGCGACGTGCGTGCCCGCTGCATCGTGCAGACTCATCTCCCATGCGCTGCGTTCGACGCCGTTCCTGACCGGGCCGCGCTTCAAGGTCATGCGAAAGACGGCGCTGCCGCCGGCTTCCCCGCCGATCAGCAAGCGGCTCTGGCGCAGACGCTCACTGACCGCCTCGACGATCGCCGGCGCGGCCAGACTTGCCGGCAGGCCGGCGACTTCGACGCGCAAGCTCTGCGGCTTGGCCACGTCGGCGCTGACGAAGGAGAAGACCTCGCGTTCGCCGGCGACAAGCCTGTGCTGCAGTTGTTTGGCGACAGTGGCCAGATCGCGGCTTTCGAGTTCGTCGGGGAGGACGTTCTCGCCGACGGAGTTCAGGATCCGGCCGAGCGCCGTCTGCGCGTTGGCGTAGGCGGCGTAGCGCTGGAACTGGGTGACCAGCGAGCGCGCCTCGGTGCGCACCGCTTCCAGTTCGCTTTCCACCCGCGAGCTGACCCCGGCCTGGCTGATCTGCGCCAGGCGCTCATCGACGCGCGCCGATTCGTCGGTCTGCCGGTAGTCGAGCAGGGCAAGCTTGTAGCGCTCCAGCGCCACCCGCACCTGGGTGATCACCGCCATCGACAAGGCCAGGCGGCGCGCCTCGGCGGTCTTCTCGCGCGCTTCCTGGGTGCGTTTGACGGTCGGATAGGCGGCCAGCTTGAGCACGTTCCACGAAATGCGCACGCTGCCGTCGTACCAGTTGTTGTTGTACAGATACTTGTTGCTGTCGTACAAGCCACCGGCGACGAACTCGATCCCCGGCAGGAGAGCGATCAGTTGGCGGCGCGCTTCAAAACCGTCGATGCGCGCCCGGTAATCCTCTTCGCGCAACTCCGGACGGTTCTCGAGGGCCCGCATTTCGAGTTCGTCAACCCCCTGCGGTACTGGCGGCAGGCTCTCTTCCGGAGCGTCGGCGAGCTGGAACGGGGTGCCCGGCGCGATGTTCATCAGCGCCGCCAGTTCGTGCCGGGCGAATTCCAGTTCCTGCCGCTTGAGGGTGATCAGGGTCAGCGCGTCGAGCAGCGCCCGCTGGTAGGCAAGCGCCTGTGCCGGCGGCAGGACGCCGCTCGCTTCCGCCTGGCGCGACTGTTCGAGGGCGCGCTCTATGCGCTTGCTCAAGGCGTCGACCTGGAGCAGCAGGCGTTGCGCGCCCAGTGCGCGCCAATACGAGTTGCGCATGTCCTGGACGATGTTCTGGCGCACCTTGCGGCTGCGCTCCTCGGCGATGTTGTACTCGTCACCCGCCTGCTTGGCGCGGTAATAGCTCAGGCCAAAGTCGAGAATGTTCCAGCTCAACTCGGCGCTGCGCAGCTGGTGGCGCCGCTCCTGCGAAGTCGATGGACTGAGCGTTTCCTCGCCGGTAATGATGCTCACGCTGGTCCCGCCGGAATCGTTGTTGCGCGCGTTATAGCCGGCCGAGGCGGTCAGACGGGGCAGCAGCTCGAAAGCACTGCTGTCCGAAATTCCCTGCGCCAGGGCGCTTTCCATCAACTTCAGACGGTAGTCCAGGTTGTAGGTCAGCGCCCGCGCCACCGCATCGTAAAAGCTGATCGCCTGCACGATCGGCGCCTGCTCCTTGTACATCTCCTGCTGATCGCGCGCCACGCGCGCCTTGATTTCCTCGCGGCTGAAAGGTTCGGGGGCGATGCTCGCACAGCCGGCCAGCAGGGAAGCGCTCAGGACACTCAACAGCGGATATTTCATCACGGGTCTTTCGAAGAATCGGTTGGCTAGGCGAGCGGCAGGCGACGACGCTCGCTCTGGCTCTGTCGCAGTTGTTCGCTGAACGATCGGGCAGCGGCGCCTGGCGTCGGCCTGGTCGCCGCCGGCACGGGCGGGAGCAGAGCGTCTACGGCGATTGGATTGCCGCCGCCATCCCGGGCCCTTTCGTCCATCCCGTCGATCCCGTCGATCCCCTCGCTCACCTCCGCGCCTCCCGGCGCCTCGAACGCAGGCGCTGGCATGGCTGTCGTTGCCGCGTCGGCCTGGACGCCGCCCGAATTCGCGGCGATCCCGAGCGGAGAAAAAATGGAGAGATCGTCGTACAGGCTCTCGCCGCCGAGGGCCAGGCGACTATTTGCCCGCGCGCGCTGCGCCAGCTCGGCAAGCAGCTGCCGCGAGAACGCGACCCCCTGATTGAGGACGAACTGGCCCGGCGTCAGCGTCTGATCGAAGTCGCGCAGCAGGGAGCGCAGGTCGCCTGTCTCGCGTGCATCGTACACGCCGAGCAGCGCGGCAACCCCCTCGGCCAGCGAGGCCTGGGCCCGATTTACCTGCTGCAGAACGTAGTGGGCAGGAGCGAAGGACTGTTCGATGCGCCGGATAATCCGGTCGACACGGTCGACCTCCAGCCACGGCGCCACGTCGTTATCCTGCAGGACGTACGGCGGAACCCTGAAGTCGGCGACCGGCGTGACCGTGATGTCGAGGGTGCTGCTGGCCGTGGCACCGGCGCCGTCGCGAATGGTGTAGGTCACCGTCGGCACCCTGCCGTTCCAGTCGGCCAGCGGCGTGAAGCGGTAATCCCCATCGGCCCTCAGGGTAAGGGTGCCCACGCCGGCGATCACCAGGCTGCCGCCGACGGCGCCGGGCGGCACGGCGACGACCAGGCCATTGACCGCGAACTGGGTGACCGCAAGGAGGCTGTGGCTGCCATCCGGGTCGTTGTCGTTGGCCAGAACGTTGCCGCTCAGCACGCTATCCTCGGCCGTGCTCGCCGTGTCGGCAACGGCCACCGGCGCCTCGTTCCGGCCGTCGATGGTAATGGTCAGCGTCGTGGTGGCCGTACCTCCCTCGCCGTCGGAAACGGTATAGCTGAAGGTGTCGGTCAGCGTTTGTCCGACGCCAAGGGCCTGGACGGCGCCGTTGCCGTTGTCGATACGGTAGCTGTAGCTGCCGTCGCCATTCAGGGTGAGCGTACCGTAGCTGCCGCTGGTCCGGCCATTCACCGTCCCGGGAGCGCTGCCGGAAACGGCGACGACACTCAGCGCGGAGTTGCTGTCGACGTCGCTGTCATTGTCGAGCACGTTGCCGGTGGCCGTAAGCGTCGCGTCTTCGGCGATGCGGTTGACGTCGGCGACAGCGAGCGGCTGGTCGTTGCTGCCGGTGATGGTGATGGTGATCGTCGCATCGACCAGCGCGCCGCGACCGTCGCTGGTCGTATAGACGAAGCTCTCGCTGAGCGTCTCGCCTTCGTGCAGGCGCTGGACGGCGACGTTGGCGTTATCCAGGGCGTAGCTGTAGCTCCCGTCGGCAGCAATGGTGATGGCGCCAAAACTGCCCGCCAGGGGCAGGTCGATGCTTCCCGCGCTGCCGCCAGGACGCATGATCCCGACCACCGTCAGCGGGTCGCCGTCGGGATCGATATCGCGTGCGGCGAGGTCGATACTGCTCACCCCGCTGCCATTCGTCCTCGCCCCGCTGATCACGTTGCCACTGGCCGTGCTCTGCTCTTCGCCGAGGGTGTTGCTGTCGTTGCCGGCGCTCGGCGCGTCGTTGGTGCCGTGGATGATGAAGGTGAGCGTTGCCGTACTGGTGGCGCCGTCGCCATCGCTGATCGTGTAGCTGAAGGTGTCGGTCAGCGATTGGCCGCGGAGCAACGCCTGAACGCTGGCATCGCTGCGCTCGACGGCGTAGGAAAAGCGACCATCGGCAGCCAGCGTCAGGGTGCCGAAGCTGCCGCTGGTGTCACCGCCGACCGACCCCGCACCGCCATTGACGGCCACCACTTGCAGGGTCGTTCCGGCGTCCGGGTCGGTGTCATTGACCAGCACATTGCCGTTGATCGGCGTGCCGCCCGGCGGACCGGCGGTATCCGTGGTGTCGTAGGCGTCGTCGTTGGCCAGCGGTGGGTCGTTCACGTCGCCGACGTTGATCGCCAGCGTGCTGCTCGCCGTCGCACCCGCCGTATCGGTCAGCGTGTAGGTGAGCGTCGGAACGCTACCGTGCCAGTTGTCCAGCGGCGTGAAGGTGTAGCTGCCGTCGGCGCGCACGGTGATGCTGCCGACACCGGCGATCAGTGTGCTGCCCCCGCTGGCGCCCGCCGGCACGCCGACGGTGACGCCGTCGACGACGAAGCCGGTCACCGTCAGCGTGTCGCCCGCGTCGCCGTCGGTATCGTTGGCCAGGACGTTGCCGCTGACGGGCGTGTCTTCCAGCGTACTGGCCGTGTCGGGATTGGCGACCGGCACGGCGTTGGTCACCGTGACGCTGATCGTCGCCGTCTCGGTGACGCCACCGCTGCTGACCGTATAGGTGAAGCTGTCCGCCCCGACGTAGCCCGGCGTCGCGGTATAGGTGATGGTCCCGTCGCCATTGAGCACGGCGTTACCGTGAGCGGGGCTGCCAATGGCCGTGATGGCCGCCGCCGGGTTCTCGAAATTGTCGGCGGTGGCGCCGTTGGTGCCGCTGAGCGGATTGAAGCGCAGCGCCACTGCGCTATGGGTGCTGACCGAGTCGTCGGTGATGTCCGCCACCGCGCTGACCGCAAACGTGATCGTGTTGGCAGTGGGATCGGTGTCCATGCCGCCGTTCACCCTGCCGCCGTCATCGACGACCTGGAAGGTGAAGCTCGCCACGGCGGGGCCATTGGCATCCAGCGGCGGCGTCCACGTCAGATTGGCGATGTCGGCGGCGGCGATCGATTGCCCTTCGGTGACCTCTATGCCGGACAGGCGCAGAATGCCGCTGCCGGGAAGCGTGGAGATCAGCACTGCGGCAAAGCTGTCGGGCGGGCTGTCGTGGGCGTCGATGAACGTGAAGTCGGCGGCCTGAAACGAGTACGCGGTGTCCTCGATCGCGGTAATCGTCCTGTCGGCGCCTGCCGGCGCATCATTGACCGAGGCGATGCTGGTGCCCAGCGAAACCGCGTTGGCGCTATCACTGTAGCGCGTGGTCCCGCCCGAAAGCGCCGTGTCGTTGGCCACATTGACGCTGCTTCCGGCAGCCGGCAGGACGCCCGCCGAGTCGTCGACCAGGCGCACGGTCAGGCTGCCCGGGCTACCGTTCCAGTCGGCAGCGGGCTGGAAGCGCAGCGTGTACGTGGCGGGCAGAAAGAGACCGCCGGCGGCGGTCAGCGTCGTCGGGATATCGGTCCACGCGGGGTTGCCATCGGCCAGGTATTGCCACTTCCCTTCACTGCTGCCAGCCGCGTTGCCGGTGATGACGATGCCTGCCAGGCCGTTGGCCAGCGAGCCGCCGGTGAAAGCCCCCTGATTGTCCTTCGCGTCGCTGAACGCGGCGTTGAACAGATTGGCGATCGTCGCCTGGCTCGGGCTGGCGGCGTCTTCCAGCGAAGCCGGCAGGGCGACATTGGCGAGCAGGCGTGTCGGCGCGTCGTTCTGCGCGCCAACGGTCAGGGCGACGCTGTCGCTGGCCGTCGAAAACGGCGTGCTGCCGCCGTTGTTGCTACCGCTGGTGTTCACCTTGTCGCCGGGGTTGCCGGCGGTCCGATCCCAGGCGCGCAGCGTCAGGCCCGCGGCCACCGTGCCGTTGCTGTCGGGGTTGGGCTGGAAGTAGACGCGGTCGCTGTCGCGCAGGAGCAGGGCCTGGTCATCGCCAACGGCGCCGATCGGGATCCAAGACGTGCCCCCGTCAACGGTGTACAGCCAGGTGCCCAGGGTGTTGTCGGTCGCTATGATGGCGACGCCTCGCAGCGGGTTCATATCGACGTCGCTGACGCCGCCGGCGAGGTCCGCCACGGCGGCGCCCACCGCCCCGCCGAGCGGTAGCGGATCGTCTTCCGCAACGCTGATCGCGCGCACGGTCGCCGGGTCGAGCACGGGCGCGTCGTTGCGCCCGCGCAGCGTGATGCTGCTGCCGTTGCCGTTGCTGAGCAGCGAGCCCTGCTTGGGGCCGCCCTCGCCTTGCGCGCCGGCGAGCGCAGCGTTGCCGTCATTGACCGTCCACACCAGTTCGATGATTTCGTCCTGGGAATTGCCGAGGCTCTGGCGGCTGTTGCTGTAGGTCAGCCCGTCGGCCACCGCCTGGACCTGCACGCTGGTCGTGCCGGGGTCGAAGGTGACCGCAAAGACGCCGCCGGCGTTGGTGAAGCTGCCCACCTCGAGAGTACCGATGCGCAACCTGTCGCCGACAAGATTGACGCCGCCGCTGACGCCGAAAAGGTCGTCGCCATTGGCGCCACCGGCGCGATTGACCGAGAGGATCGCGCCGCCCCAGTCGCCGTTGCCGCCGCCGAAGGCCGACAGCTCCGGATCGCTGATCGTCGCCGGCGGAAGCGCCGAGACGAAAACCCCGTCGTCTTCGAAGAAGCTCGCTGTCAAGGGAGAGCCCGCGGCGGTCAGTACCGGCGCGTCGTTGTTGGCGGTGATGCCGACGCTGACCGACGCGCTGCCGCTGCGCGGGCCACCCGTTCCCTGCGGGTGGGTGCCGCTGTCGGTGTTGCCGTCGTCGATGGTGTAGCCGATGGTCACCTGGGTCGGCGGGTTGTCGTTGCCGTTGCTGTAGGTCAAGGCCTGCAACACCGTATTGACCTGCGCGGTGGTCGTCGCTTCGCCAAAGGCGATGCTCAGTACACCGTTGATCCGGGTGAAGCTGCCGACGACGCCGGCGCCGATGCGCACCTCGTTGCCGTTGAAGTTGACACCGACGTTGCCGCTGCCGGTCAGCCCGAAGACATCGTCGCTGGCGGCACCCGGATTTCCCGTCTCGCCGGTGCGCTGCAGCGTCAGCACCGCGCCGCCCCAGTTGTCGTAGCCGGCAAGTTCGGGATCGGTGAGGCTGGCGAGCCCGTCGCCGAGCAGGTCGAGGACGACCGGCGTGCCGTCTTCGGTGAAGCCGACCGAGCCACCCAGGCCCGAAAAGAGCGGTGCGTCGTTGACGCCGCTGACCAGCAGCGGGATGGTCGCCGCAGCCGTCGTCGGATCGCTGCCGGTGACGCCGCTGTTGCCGGCGTCGTCGAACAGCAGGCTCAGCGTGTCGTTGCCCGAGAAGTTGCTGTCCGGCGTGTAGTTGAGATCGCCGGCGGCAATGGCGGCGTTGATCGCGGCGATGCTGCCGGTAAGGGTGATGCTGCGTCCACCCGGGCTACCGGAGGTGAACGCCGTCACGCCTGCTGGCGATCCGTCCACCGCGAGGGTGCCGTGCAGGGCGGTGATGACGACAAAGGTGTTGCTGCCGTAGCCGCCATCGTTGCTGTCCCTGGGATCGGCGAGAACGATGCCGTCGATCACCGTGGTGGCGTTCTCGTTGACCGTCGTGGTCACCGCCCGGGTGGCCTGGACGCCGGCCGCCGGGTCGACGTCCAGGGTCGGCGTGTCATTGACCGGCGTCAGGTTGATCAGCGTGCTGGCGCTGGCCGTGGCTGCCGTGGCCGGGTTGCCGGGGCTGTTGCCGAGGTCGCTGACCGTGATCGTCAGGGTGCGGGGCACAACGTCGCTGACGTTGAGGTTGTTCGCGTCGGGCGCGGAAGTGTAGCCGAGGGTCGCCAGTGCGCTGTTGATCTGGCTCACCGTGCCGCGCAGGGTCAGCGTACCGGTACCGAGCCCGGTGCTCACGGTGGCGCCCGGAGTCAGCGTGAGGCTCCCCGTCGGAATGCTCAGGACCACCTCGACGTCCGCGTTGCGGGCGTCGGGGTCGGCGATGCTGACGCTGTTGGCGAAGCTGAAGGCGACGTCTTCGATCGCCGTTACCGTCGCCGGCGTGCTGATCGTCGGCGCGTCGTTCACCGCGGTGATGCCGTCGATGCGCACGCTGGCGCTGACGCTGTGCACGTCGGAACCCCCGCCGGCGGCACCCGCCCCGGCGTTGTTCAGGTCGTCGAAGCTGACGCTGATCGTCTCGGAAGCGTCGGGGTCGTCTCCAGGTACGTACTGGACCGTATTCAGGGCGGCCTGCAACTGGGCCAGGGTGCCGGTAAAGGTCAGCGTGCTGCTGCCGCCGCCCCAGTCGCCGGCGCCGCGGTCGGTCGCCTGGCTGCCGGCGGTCAGCGTCACCCCCGTGGTGTTGAGGACGAAGGCGCCGTGCGGCACGGCGAGGGTGATCTGCCCGAGGTTGCTGCCTTCCGCACGCGCCAGGTCTGCATCGCCAAGGGTGAAGATCGACCCCAGGGCGATCGGGGTGTTCTCGTTGGCGGCGCCGACGGCGGTGATGACGGGCGTGCCGTTGGTGATCGTCGGCGCATCGTTGAGCGCCGTCACGGTCAGCGCAACGCTGTCGGTGGCCGTCGAAAAGGCCCGCGTCGTGGCGCTTCCCGCAGTCGTGTCGACGCCGCTTGCGCCGTTGCTGTCACTGCTCTGGTCCCAGGCGCGCACGCTGAGGGCGGACGCCTGCACGCCGTTGTAGTCCGTGTTCGGCTGGAAGTAGAGGCGCGCGTCGGGGGCGAGCAAGACGGCGCTGGTCGGCGAAGGGTCGCCCAGCGGCAGCCAGTTCGCTCCGCCGTCGGTGCTGAAGTGCCAGCTGCCTGCGGACGCGTTGGCGCCGATGATCGCCAGGCCTTTCGGGTCGCCGCTGTCGACATCGCTGATCCCGCCGAGCAGGCTGGAGACCGGCGTGCCAACCGCGCCGAGCGGCGGACCGGCGTCCTCGCGCTCGCTCATGGTCAGCGTGGTGTCGGCCAGCACGGGCGCGTCGTTGACGGCGGTGACGGTCAGCGAGACGACGTTGTCCTCCATCGAGAAAGCGGTGGTGCCGCCGGTCAGGCTGCTGTTGGCGCGGCCACCGACGCTGCCGGTGGTCTGGTCCCATGCGCGGTAGGTGAAACTCGCCGTGGTCGCATTGCGGCCATCGGGAATGAAGCGCACCCAGGCGTTCGGGTCGAGAAGCAGCGAGCTGTTCGGCGAGACGCTGCCGATGGCGGTCCACGCGCCGTCGCTGCCGTTGCTCGAGTCGAGCGAAACCTGCCAGCTACCGTTGCCGGAAGACAGGCCGCTGATGGCGATGCCCTGCAGGAAGCCGTTGTCGACGTCGCTGCTGCCACCAAGCAGCGTTGACACCCGGAGGCTACGCCCGTTGCTGGTCTCGTCTTCGCTGATCGGCGCCAGGACGGTGTCGCCGGGGTTCATTACCGGCGCGTCGTTGCGCTGCTTGACGATGATCGAGGTATCGACAACGACCGTATCGACGCCCTGCAGGGTGGTGCCGGCATCGTCCTGACGACTGGCCGCGCCACCGCCATCGACGAAGGTGTAGCGCAGCGAACGCGTCGCCTGCGCGGTAAGCTGCGAGGCGTTGGCGAGGTCGGTGTTCTGGAAAGTCAGGTTTTCCAGCACCGCCTTGACCGCCGCGACGTTGGCGCTGGCGTTGAAGGTGATCACCAGCTGAGCGCCGTTGGCGCCGTTGGTCGCGCTGTCGGCAGGGTTGACCGTCGCAATCACGGTGCCGGCGTAGCTGACTTCGCCGCTGCCGGCGTTGAAGCCGACCTGGTTGGCGCCGGCACCCTGGTTGCGCAGCGAAAGCTGATCGCCAATGGTGCCGCTGCCCAGGGTATAGGCAATGGTCAGCGTCGTTCCGGCGTTGTAGCTGGCGCCGTTGGCCAGGTCGACGTCGTTGAAGTTCACCGCCGGGTCGATCAGCGTCGCGCCATCGTCCTCGAAATAGGTCAGCGGATTGAGCGCGGAAAGCTGCGGCGCGTCGTTGACCGGCAGGATGGTGATGTTGAATCGGGCGCTTGGCTCGTTGTCGCCGCTGCCGTCCGAAATCGTGAAGTCGAAATGATCGGTCAACGGCGTCTCGGAGCCGTTGTGGCGATACTTGAGATAGCCGTTCTGAATGTCCTCGAGGGTGAACGCGGCGCCAACGCCCAGGGCGGTGATGACGCCGGGCTTGTCGAGATAGAGCGTGCCGTTCTGAACCGCCGCAGTCAGGCGGAACTGCGCCTGCCGACTGGTGTTGTCGGTGTCGGTGTCGACGGGGAACTCGGAACCGAGCATCGAATAGGTGATATGGCTCACCCCACCCTCGGGGACTGTCGCGCCGGTGTTGTTGAAAACCACGGGCGGATCGTTCTTTGGCAGGATGTCGATGCTCACTGTGGCGACATTGCTGAAGAGGCCGGCCGGGTCGTTCACTTGCCAGGTGAAACTGTCGGTGAGGACGGTGTCCGAACCGTCCTGAACGTAGCGCAGCTTGCCGCCGGTGAGCAGCAAGTAGTCGAACTGCTCGCCGGCGATGACCGGCACGAAGCCAGCGCCCGCGCCACGATCGATTTCGAGCACGCCACGCTGCGGCAGGCTGACGATGGTGTACGTCGCAGTGGCCAGGTCGTCGTCGCTGTCGCTGGCCGCCAGGATGTTGGCGTTGAGAACCTGGATCCGCCCAAGGTTGTCGTCGTGGCCGTCGCGATTGGTGTCGTAGCCCTCGTCAACGACGAAGTTGCGAGCGTAGGCAAGCGGCGCGTCGTTCACGTTGGTGATCGTGAAGCTCACCGTGCGACTCGGGCTGCGGGCGACCTCGCCCTTGTTGATGGTGAGCGAATTCAGGCCGTCGTTGACGGTGACGAAGCCCTGCTCGCGGATCGGCGAGTACGCAACGTCACCCACCTGCACGACACCGCCGTCGCGCAGGTGGACGACGATCGAGTCGCTGCGCAGTTCGGAGTCGGCGCTGTGAAAATAGGCGACGTTGCCCGCCGCCACTTCGGACGCCGCAAAGGTGCCACCCTGAGCAATCACCACCCAGGCCGCGCCACTCCAGTGGCGCAGGTCGCCACCGAGCGGAGCGCTCTCCAGGACATACGCCAGGGCAGCCGGATCGGTGTCCGGATCGACGTGCTGCAGATTGGTGCTGGTCAGCTTGACGGCGTTGGTTACCCCGGTCAGGTTGCGATCGTCGAGGCCGCCAACCGCACTCGCTTCCATGACGCTGCCACCGTTCGAGCTGCCCTGGGCAATCGTCGGTGCGTCGTTGACCGGCGTAACGATCAGGGCGATGGTCGAACTGCCGGCGACCGCGCCACCGCTGCGGGTGACCGTGAAAGCGTCGCGGTAGGGCGTACCGTAGCCTGCCGGTTCGGCTCCGTTATTGACATAGACCACCCTGCCATCGTCGAGCTGCGCCTGGCTGAAGCTGCCGCTGCCCGCAGCAAGGGTGGCGCCATCGAGGTAGAGCGTGCCGTATGTCGGCACGGCGGAGAGCGTGTAGATGTCCGACCCGGTCAGGGTGACGTTATCGATGCCGGTGAACAGACCTTCGGCGGTGATTCCGCGCAGCGTACCCCCGGTACCAGGACCGGTGGGCGCCGTCGGGCTGACGTCGATTTCCAGCGTACCGGTACTGACACCGCCATCGCGATCGTTGACCGAAAAGTCGAAGCTGTCGTCGGCGATCGACGGCAGGCCATCGGTGGCACGCCCGTCATGCGTGTAGGTGAGCCGGCCCGAGCTCAGGTCGTCTTCGGTGAACGTCGAGCCGACGCCGATGACCTCCCCGTTCAGCTCCAGAAGACCGGCGCGCGGGAAACTGTTCACTGTATAGACGCGGTTGGCGGCGGCGCTGTCCGGATCGCTGCTGGTCAGGAACTGGGGCGTGATGGCCACCGCCGGCCCCCCCTGCGGCGCGGTAAGCAGCTGCGTCACCGGGGTCGGTGGGTCATTGCGGGCGACCACGGTCAGGGTGACAGTGGCCGCTGCACTGCTCGGGGTCGGCGCCTTGTTGTCGCTGGCCACGACCGTGAAACTGGCGGTCGGCTGGTACGGCCCCGCGAAATCACTGCCGCTGACGGCTGCCGGTTCGGCACCGCTGGAGATGAAGTGCAGCCGGTTGGCCAGTTGCGTACCGGTCAGTTCCAGCCCGGCGAAGACATCGACATAAATGCTGCCGTTCCAGTACTGCAGGCGACCAACCGCCGCCGCGGGCAGGCTGGTGATGGTCAGCGTCATGTCGTCCGGCACGCCATCGGCGTCACTCAAGCCGAGGTTGAGCACCGTGAAGTCGCTCGCCTCGCTGCCCACCCGCTCGGCAACCGTTTGCGTCGTCCCGGTGATGGCGATCTGCGCGTTGACGTCGCGAATGGCGATCGGCAGAACGACCGGAATCTGGCCGCCGGCGCCGTCACGCAGGGTCAGGGTGACGCTGTCGCTGTCGTCGGCAAATAACTCGCTGCCGGTATGCCGGTAGCTGATCCTGCCCTCCTGCACGTCCTTCTGGGTAAAGATGCTGCCGACACTGAGCGCAATGCCGTTCCTGAGCAACAGTCCCTTGCCGGCCAGCGGCGGCTCGACACGGTAGGTGAGCTGATCGACACCATTGTCCTGGTCGACGACCGGCAACTCGGTGATGGTGATCGTCCTCGTGCTGCCTTCGTTGAGCTCCAGCGCCACCGGCACCAGAGTGGGAATGTCGTTGCGCGCGGTGACGATGAAGTCGGCGGCCAGGCCGGCCGTGCTGAACGGCTGGGCACCGCCACGCTCGCTGGCACCGACGCTGGCCGTGGCGCCGGCGCTTGCCCCGTCGCTGCGGTCCCAGGCGTAATAGGAAATCCGGGCCACTCCCGATTCCTTGCCGTCGTCGGCATTGCTGTCGGCGACGAAACGCAGCCTTGCCGCCGCCGGCAGGAGCAAGGCGGCGGTGGGCGAAAATGGCGCCGCCGACGTCCAGCTGCCACCGCCATCGAGTGAATACTCCCAGACACCGGTCATTCCGTTGCTGACGTTGCTGTCGTAGATGGCGATACCGAGAACCGTCCCGGCGTCGACGTCGCTGACCACCCGATGACCGTCGACGTTGCTGAGCAGCGCACTGACCAGCGTACCGGGGTTCTCGCCGTTGGTCGCGTTCTCGGGAATCGAACTGGCAACCAGGATGGCTGGCGTGCCGACGATCCGGGGGGCGTCGTTGTTGCCGCTGACGGTCACCGTGATGTCGGCCTGCGCCGTACTGTGGCCGTCGCTGAGGGTATAGGTGAAGTTCTCGGTCAGGGTGTCGCCGGCGGCCAGCGCCTGCACCGTCGCCAGCGTGTTGTTCAGGCTGTAGCTGTAGGCGCCATCGGCGCCCACGGTCAGGCTGCCATAGCTTCCGAGCAGCGGATTGCCGACGCTGCCGGCGGTGCCGCTGCCGGCAGCGACCGTGCCGGTGCGCAGCGCGATGACACCGAGCGTATCGATCGGGGCGTCGACGTTGATGTCGTTGGCCAGCACGTTGCCCATGACGGCGGCGGTGGCGTCTTCGGTCACGGCGATCGTGTCTGCCCTGCCCGCCGGCAGGTCGTCGACCGGCGTCACGGTCAGCGTGACGGTCGTTGGCCCGACGCTGCCGCTCCCGTCGCCGCTGTCGTCGGTATACACAGCGATGCTCGCGGCGCCAAAGTAATCGGCAGTCGGCGCAAAACTCATGCCGTCCAGGGCCGTGTTGACCTGCGTCAGCGTGCCGGAAAAAACAAGGTTGGCGCTACCGTCGCCGGCAATGCTTGCCCCACTTCCAGCGTGCAGGGTGATCGTTCCTCCGCTCACCACCAGGGTCACGGTCTGCATGTCGCCGGCATCGGCGTCGGCGATGCTGATGCCGGTGACGGCCAGCGGCGTGTCTTCGCTGGTCGTTCGCGCGCCACCGCCATCGACGATGCTCGGCGGCGCCAGCAGGTGTTCGAAATCGGCCAGGGCAAGCGCGCGCGCCTCGATCGGACCGGCGGTCATTTCGAGAACCCAGTTGCCGCCCAGCGCGGCGCTGCCGGTGGCGTCGGAGGACGCGGCAACGTCCGCCTGCGTCAAGCCGGCCAGGGTGTCGATGAACGCGCGATTGTCGGCGGCGACATCGCAGCCATAGAGCAGGATGTCGCCGTCTGCGCTCAGCGCCGAACCGATACTCGCGAGCAGCGCGCCTTGCCGCTGCAGCTCGCTCTGATTGACCAGGCCCAGCCCGAGAAGCAGGCCCTCGCGGCTGCCGTGACTGAGAATGTGGATCGCAGCAAGGTTCTGCTCACCGTCGAGCGCGGCGGCGATTTGCGCCAGGCCCTCGGAGCGCGGGTCGAGTACCACCACTTTCGCCGGGCCGGCGAGCAACTTCTCGACATCGATGCCGTGCACCAGCCGGCTGTCGACGACGATAAGTTCGCGTGGCGGCGCTTCGACGGGCGCCGGCGCAGGCGCAGGCGCATCGCGAACGGCCGCAGCGCCGTCGTCCTGCACGGCGGCGGCGACTTCCACCGGCGCCGCGCCGG
>Ga0078784_16_pt20 | contig 33750 bp, 33 predicted proteins | sample CanAccphospTypeI_FD_67364 | JGI IMG/M metagenome (GOLD analysis project Ga0078784, IMG submission 67364) | Unknown Accumulibacter genome from EPBR bioreactor metagenome | reverse complement strand
TCGGCGCGATGGTGGGTATCATCGGTGCCGGAATCATGACCTCCGGCAGTATTGCGTTGAAACCTATGCTGGACCGCGGATACAACCGGCAACTGGCCCTGGGTGTGATCATGGCGGGTGGCGCGCTGGGGATTCTGATTCCACCCAGTATCCCGATGATCATGTTCGCTGCCACTACCCAGAACTCGGTTGGCAGGATGTTCCTGGGGGCGATGATGCCGGCCCTATTGACCATCTTCATGTTGATTATCTATGTGGTGATCAGTTGCCGACTGGATCCGACCAGGGCGCCATTGGACCATGAACAGGAGCATGTCCCCGAACTGAGCGCCAAAGAAAAATTCAGGATTGCGCGCGACGGATTTTTTGCAGTTCTATTGATCGTCGCGGTGCTTGGCAGCATTATCGCGGGGATTGCAACGCCAACCGAGTCGGGGGCCATCGGCGTGGTGGGCGCGATTCTTCTGGCTATTCTGTTCAAGCGTTTCAAGCTCGATATGTTTCGCGCGGCCGGGATGCAGACTGCGACCCTGGTCAGCGTCGCAATGTGGATCATCTTTGGTGCATCGGTGTTCAGCAATTTTCATCTGCTGATGGGCGTACAGGCGATGGTGGCCGATTTTACCGGCAGCCTCGATCTGCCTCCAATAGCGATCATCATCATGTTTCAGATAATTATGCTGCTGCTTGGCTTCATCATCGATGAATTCATTATCGTGCTGATGTGCGCGCCTCTCTTTACACCGATAGTCGTCTCCATGGGATATGACCCTATCTGGTTCGGGGTGCTGATGATCATCAATATCCTCGTCGCAGTGCAGACCCCCCCTTACGGATTTGCGCTTTTTTATCTGAAGGGAATAGCGCCGGTGGACGTCAGCATGGCGGATATTTACCGGTCGGTCACGCCGTTTATCATGGTCAACCTGGTGGTTCTCGTGCTCTGCATGATTTTCCCGCAGATCATTCTCTGGCTGCCCAATCTGGTGATGGGCTGACCAAGGTAAGTCGCTGGCCTCGGCCGGGGTGGTCCTTATCTGGCTCCATGTCGTTGCGTATGGAAGGGATCCCGGTGAGGCGATACAGGTGCCGAACCGTCCCCGCACGCCGTTTCGAGCCGGCCCCGGGCAGCCCACCCTGCCACGGCGACGCGGTGGCCGCCATCCTGACGCTCTTCGCGGCATCACGCTGCTGCCCCTCGAATGGGTGGTCGGAGGGCGTGCCGAACCCATGCGTAGCGGCGGCTAGCCGCAATGGGCACTGCTGATCACCGGCGGTTCTTGGCCCGCCGTCGCCTGGCGGGAGCGCGTCAGATTGCGCTCGATGATCGCTGCCAGCGTCGCCGCGGCCGGCGCGATACGTTCCACCGGGACGGCGGCAAAACCCAGGTTCAGTCCCGGTTGGCGTCGTTCCTGGTCGAGGTAATACATCGACAGCGGGCGGCAGATGATGCCTTCGGCCAGGGCCTCGGCGGCGACCCTTTCGTCGTCCACCGGTTGGCAGAAGCGATAGAGCAATTGCAGGCCACCATGACCTCCCGACGGTGCAACGGCGCCGCCGAGGCGGGCGCTCATCGTTTCCTTCAAGGCGTCGCGCCGCTCGGCGTAGATGCCGCGCATGCGCTTGATGTGCGAGGTGAAGTAGCCTTCGTCGATGAATTCGGCAAGGGCCGCCTGCTCCGGCAGCCGTCCGCCACGATGAAGCTCAGAATTACCGGTGACGAAGGCGTCGATCAGTCCCTCGGGAACGACCAGGTAGGCGAGGCGCATGCCGGGGAACATCACCTTGCTCAGCGTTCCCAGATAGATCACCCGCTGCTTGTCGGAAAGCCCGAACAGGGAAGCGAGCGGTCGTTCGTGGTAGCGAAGTTCGTTGTCGTAATCGTCCTCGATGATCCACGAGTCGGCAATGTCGGCACGTTCCAGCAGTTGCAGGCGGCGCTCGAGAGAGAGCACGGTACCGGTGGGATACTGGCTCGACGGCGAGGTGAAGATCAGGCGCGGCGGCAGTGACCAATCCTCGATCGTCGGAGCAATGCCTTTCTCGTCGACCGCGATCGGCGTCACCTGCAGGCCGGCGGCGGCAAGGACGTTGCGCGCTCCCCAGTAACCGGGATCCTCGATCCATGCCCGCTCGCCGTGGTCGGCGAGCATGCGCGCACAGAGGTCGATCGCCTGGTGGGAACCATTGACGATCACCACCTGCTTCGGATCGACGTGCATCATGCGTGTTACGCGCAGGTAGTTGGCCAGGGCCACTCTCAGCGGGCCGTAGGCGGTGTGCGAGTAATTGAGCAGGTGCGACTGCTCGACGCGCAGGTACTTGGCGAGCAGGCGGCGCCAGATGCTGAACGGAAATAGGTCGACGTCCGGAATTCCCGGCATGAAGGCACCGCGCTGGACGATGCTGCTGGTGACGCTGGCGGCAACCGCCTTGCCTCGGCGCGACAGCGTGTGCCGACCGGTGTCCAGCGGACGCTTCTGGGCCGGCGCTTTCAGTCCGCTGGAGACGGCCTCGGAAACGTAGGTGCCGTCACCGATGCGGCCTTCGAGATAGCCTCCCACGAGCAGTTGTTCGTAGGCCCGCACGACCGTATTGCGGCCCATGCCGAGTTCCTGGGCCAGGATTCTGGTCGACGGCAGCTTGGTGCCGGGAGACAGGCCGCGGTCCATGATCGCGTTCCGTAGCGCGAGGTACACGCGCACGCGCAGCTTTACGGTCGGCGCCTGACGGTCGACGTACTGCAACAGCAGTTCTGCGATCAAGCCTTGTTCCATGGGTCTCCCGGGCGGGAATTGGTTTTCTGAATGACGGGGAAAAGCGCCGGATATTATGACCAATTAGCAGCTTGTCATCAACTGCGCGTTGGCCCGTGTGGCGGCGCGGGCTCGTCGCCATATGATCTGGCGCCGGCGGCGAGCTTCGCCTTGTGGCCGAGGGGTGGCCAGCGCACGGCGGTAGCGACGCGAAGTATTCTCGATCATGAAATCCGGCGTCTGTCCGGAGCAGTGCTTGACTCGGTAGCACTCGGCATTCGACAATGCCAGAGTTGCTCGCCGCCGCTACCGGACAGCGAAGAACCGAACAGTGGACGCAGCGGGCGAGGGCGGGTCGCCAGACGGCCTTCTCGATACAGGGCAGCACTTCCTGCGCAACGGCACTCGTGTCACCAGGACGACCTCGGGTCAGCGGGTGGCTGAATTTTTCTGTGCCGATGTCGGGTCGCAACGATCGACGTCGGCATGGACCAGTAGCGCGACATCGCGTGATGTCGCGATATTTTTTTGGGGGTAAAAATGCAAATCAACGGTAGTGTGTTTGTGGTAACGGGAGCAGGTTCGGGACTTGGCGCGGAAACGGCCAGCAACTTGGTCAGTGCTGGCGGCAAAGTGGTGATCGTCGACATCGACGCCGCTGCCGGCGAGGCGCAGGCGGCGCAGCTGGGCGCCAGCGCGCGCTTCGTGAAGACCGACGTGACCGATGAGGCGAGCGCAACTGCCGCCATCGAAACCGCGGTCAAGGAATTCGGCGGGCTGCATGGCCTGGTTAACTGTGCCGGCGTTGCCCCCCCAAGAAAGTACTTGGCCGCAACGGCCCGCATGATCTGGCGACCTTCGCGCGCGTGGTGAGCATCAATCTGGTCGGCACTTTCAACATGATTCGCCTGGCGGCCGATGCGATGAGCAAGAACGAGCCGAACGACAAGGGCGAGCGCGGCGTGATCGTCAATACCGCTTCGGTTGCCGCTTTCGATGGCCAGATCGGTCAGGCCGCCTATGCCTCTTCGAAGGCCGCGGTGGCTGGCTTGACGCTGCCGGTGGCGCGTGAACTGGCCGCGCACGGCATCCGGGTGATGTGCATCGCTCCAGGCATTTTCGAGACGCCGATGCTCAAGGGTCTGCCGCAAGCCGCTCAGGACTCCCTGGGCCAGATGGTTCCGTTCCCCTCGCGCCTCGGCAAGCCGGCCGAATACGCCGCTCTCGTTCAGCACATCTGCGAGAACTCGTACCTGAATGGCGAAGTGATCCGCATAGACGGTTCCATCCGCATGGCTCCGAAGTAATTACGGCCAGACGCGAACTTCGAGCGGTCGATGCCGCCAATCCCTATTGCATGAAAGGAGTGTTACATGAGTGAATCAGTTGTCATCGTGGGCGCCAAGCGTACCCCGGTCGGTTCTTTCCAGGGCCAGTTTTCGTCAGTCAGTGCGCCGGAACTCGGCGCCGTGGCGATCAAGGCCGCCGTCGCGCAGTCGGGCGTCAAGGTCGAGGATATCGACGAAGCGCTGATGGGCTGCTGCCTGATGGCCGGTGTGCGGCAGGCGCCGGCGCGCCAGGCCGTTCTCGGCGCCGGTCTCCCGACGTCGGTACCGTGCACCACGCTGACCAAGATGTGCAGCTCGGCGCAAAAAACGGTCATGATCGCGCACGACGAACTGCTTGCCGGCTCGGTCAATATCGCCATTGCCGGCGGTATGGAGTCGATGACCAACGCACCGCACGTCCTGACCACCGCTCGTTCGGGCTACCGGCTGGGCAACGGTGTGCTGCACGACCACATGTTCCTCGACGGTCTCGAGGATGCGTACGAGAAGGGCAAGCCGATGGGCGTGTTTGCCGAACTGTGCGTCGACAAGTACGCGTTCACGCGTGAAGAGATGGACGCCTTTGCCGTCGAATCGGTGACCCTGGCGCAGAATGCCGTCACCAGCGGCGTCTTCAAGGACGAAATCGCGCCGGTTACGGTCAGCACCCGCAAGGGTGACACCGTGGTTGAACTCGACGAAACCCCGATGAAGTGCGATGCATCGAAGATCTCGAAGCTGAAGCCGGTGTTCAAAAAGGACGGGGCCGTCACGCCAGCCAACTCGTCGTCGATTTCCGACGGCGCAGCCGCGTTCGTGATGATGCGTGAATCGGATGCCAAGGCCGCCGGCATCACGCCGCTGGCACGTATCGTCGGCCATTCGACCTTTGCGCACGAGCCGTCATGGTTCACCACGGCGCCGGTGTTTGCGTTCCAGAACCTGCTCAAGAAAGTTGGCTGGCAGACCGAGGACGTTGACCTCTGGGAGATCAACGAAGCCTTCGCGGCGGTGACCATGGCGTCGATGCGCGACCTGAAGCTGCCGCGCAACAAGGTCAATGTCAATGGCGGCGCCTGCGCCCTCGGCCATCCGATCGGGGCGACCGGTTCGCGCATCCTGGTGACCTTGCTCTACGCGCTCAAGGCGCGTGGCCTCAAGCGCGGTATCGCCGGTCTTTGTGCCGGTGGTGGTGAAGCAACAGCGATTGCCATCGAAGTTCTCTGATCGAGTCGCCAACGAGAATTCCCACCCCGCTCAGGTCAGCTTGCGGGGTGGGCGAGGAGTGAAGCAGATGTTGATTGACAAGAAACACATCGGCATGAAAGTGCCGCCACACTCGGTTACTCCGACGGCGTGGCAACTGAAGTGGTTCGCCAAGGCGACGGGAGAGACAAACCCGATCTACTTCGATGAGGCGGCTGCCGCGAAGGCAGGACTGCCCGGCGTTCTGGTGCCGCCGACCTTCTTCTTCTGCATGGACATGGACAAGGATGAGCCCTTCGACTACATCGCTGCCATGGGCTGTGACTTCGGGAAGATGTTGCACGGCGAACAGATTTTCACGTACCACAAGCCGGTCTATGCCGGCGATACGCTGGATTTTGACGGACAGGTGACCGATATCTACGACAAGAAGAACGGCGCTCTGCAGTTCATTGTCAAGGATGTCAAGGTCAGCCGGCAGGGCGAAGCGGTGTGCGATCTGCGCACCGTGATCGTCATCAGGGCATAGGGGAAAGGCGATGACAATACCGAATTTTGAGGCAATCAACGTGGGTGACGAGATTCCTTCGTTCACGACGGAGCCGGTGTCGCGTCTTACTCTGGCGCTGTACGCGACCGGCTCGGGCGATCACCATCCACTGCACCTCGACCAGGACTATGTCCGCTCGAAGGGGATGAAGGATGTCTTCGCGCATGGCATGCTGGGCATGGCCTACCTCGGCCGCCTGTTGACGCAATGGGTGCCGCAGGAGGCGATCCGCAGCTTCGGGGTACGCTTCACGGCGATCACCTGGGTCGGCGAAAGCATGGTCTGTACGGGAAAAGTGGTCGAGAAACTGGAGCAGAACGGCGAGAAATGTGTGCGTCTCGAGTTGACCTGCGCCAACGAGCAGGGCGAGGCCAAGCACAAGGCAGATGCGGTGGTGGCGCTGGCGTGACAACGCAAGTTGCCAGTACGACTGCATGATCGCGGCCGTCTTCGGACGGCCGCTGTTTAGTTGTAGAGCACCTTGTCTACCGATGGGCATCTGCCTGGCGTTTCGGTAGGCGTGTCCGACACACTGGAAGGAGATCAAACGAGTGGAAAGTAATAATCCGAATGAGCAACTAGGCGGCGTCGTCAACGCTTGGGCTGATATGCAGAAGCGCATGTGGAGCGACTGGTCCGGGCTGCTGCAGAATCTCCCAGGCAGCAACCAGGGTCCCGTCGAAGCCGCAAAAAAAGGCGTCGAAGCGGCGAGCAAGGGTACCAATGATGCAGCGCGCGTGTTGATGGATCGCATGACCAGCAGCCAGGCGTCAATGAACCGGGTCATGGATTTCTTTTTCCGGTCGATGAAAATCGTCGCGCCGAACCTCGAGGCGAGCAAGGACTGGCGTCCCGACCTCAAGGGCTTTGCCGAAAACTGGGCCAAGGAATCGACCGCCATGCTGCAGCGCAGCATGGGTATGGGTTCGCACCTCGGCGATCTCGGCCAGACGATGAGCAAGGACTTGCCGGGCGCCATGGGTCCCTGGATGACCTTCCTGATGCAGGCTGCCTCGACCGGTCACGTTGGCGAGGCGATGCTCGGTGGCACCGCCGGAATCAATCGCCTGCTGTCGATGGAAGGCGAGGCTAGCGCGCTCGGAGGTCTCGGAGAAATTCCGCTCTTCGGTGCATCGCGTGAGAAGAACGCCAAGCTGTTGCGCATGGTCGACGCCGGCGTTGACCTGCGCAAGACCAGTCTCGCGTTTCACCAGGCCTTCGCCGAGGCACTGGCCAAGGCCGTCGAGGCAACCGTGGACGAACTGGGCAAGCTGGCCGCCAAGGGTGAGAAGATCACCGCTGTTCGCGACCTCATGCGCCTCTGGTATCGCACTGCCGACAAATCGCTGCTGGTGACCTTCAACAAGCAGGAATTCCTCGACACGCAGAACGAGTTCACCAAGGCCCAGCAGCGCTTCACGCTCACCCAGCGTGCCGTCGTCGAGGACCTCCTGACGAAGTTCGACATCCCGACGCGTACCGAGATCGACCAGGCCTACCAGGTGATCCACGATCTCAAGAGAGAAGTGCGTGCTCTCAAGAAGGCCTTGCTTCCTGCGTCCGCCGCAGCACCCAAGCCTGCCGCCCGTACCACGGCGGCGCGTCGTGCCAAGAGCGAGTAAGCAGAGCGCCCGCATCTTGTTGATTCGGCTGACAAGCTAATAGACCTTTAGGAGGAAGCTATCCCTATGTTTTCATTCCCCATTCAGATTCTTCCCGCCGACGTCGCGGCTGAATCCGCAGCCCTGAACGCCAAGCTCACCAAAGGCGTGAGCAACCTCACCAACCTCACCGACGACGACATCGATATCGGCAGCACGCCGAAGGACATCGTCTTCGAGCAGGACGGAATCGAGGTGTACCACTACCACGCGCTGGTCGAGCAGGCGAAGGTCATGAAGACGCCGCTGCTCATCGTGCCGCCGCTGATCAACGGCTACGAAGTGGCCGACCTGCAACCCGATCGTTCTCTGGTGCGCAATCTGTTGAACGAAGGTATCGACGTCTACCTGAACAACTGGGGCTACCCGCGTCCGGTGGACAAGTACCGCAACATGGACGACTACATCAACGGCTACCTCGACGAAACCGTTGATTTCGTTCGCCAGCACCATGGTGTCGACAAAATCGCCCTGCTCGGAATCTGCCAGGGTGGCGCCATGTCGACCACCTACGCGACCCTGAATCCGGACAAGATCAGCCATCTGGTCCTGACCGTGACGCCGATCGACTTCGACGCCTACAAGGCGAATCACAAGCCGCACGAAGGCCTGATGTTTACCATGGGCGGTGAAGCGGACGTCGAGCAGCTGGTTGCCGTGCACGGCAACGTGCCCGCGACGGTGCTCAACGAGTCGTTCATGATGGCTTCGCCGTTCATCCTGAACTTTGGCAAGTATGCCGACGTGATCGATATCCTCGACGATCGTCAGGCGCTGCAGAATTTCCTGCGCATGGAAAAATGGCTGTTTGGTGGCCCGGACGCCGGTGGTCAGATGTTCAAGGAATTCGTCCGCGACTTCCTCAAGGGCAACAAACTGGTCAAGGGTACGCTCGAAGTCGGCGGTCGCAAGGTCGATCTCAAGAACCTGACGATTCCGATCCTCAACGTCTTCGCCGAGAAAGACCATATCGTGCCGCCTCCGTGCACGGTCGCCCTCGGCAAGCACGTGGGCAGCAAGGATTACACCGAAGTCCCGATCGCCACCGGCCACATCGGCATCTATACCGGTGGCCTGGCACAGAAGGTGCTGGCGCCGACGGTTGGCAAGTGGTTGCGCGACCACAGCGCCTGAGTCGCGTAGCCGTTCGCGTCGGCAACGGCGTGGCGTAGTCCGACTGGCCGCCAGGCGAGTCGGAGCAGTCTGCAGAAGGAGGAGCGCGGCTTGCCGCGCTCCTCCCACCACTTCCCCCAGCTTCCCTCGCCTGTCCGCACAGCGCTACCGTCCGCTGTCTGCGTCCCTATGCACGGCCTTGTCCGGGTTTCGCCAATCAGCGCCCGAAGTTCGCGTCTGCGGCGCCGGTCATCGGCACGAAGCGGACCGGCAGAACGGCCTCGCGCTGCAATTCGGCGCCGCGTTTCTTCAGCAGGTAGAGCATCTGATCGTTGCGCTCGCCGACCGGGATGATCATCCGCCCACCGTCGCGCAGCTGGTCGATCAGCGGCTGCGGCACATGATCGGGCGCGCAGGTGACGATGATCGCGTCGAAAGGCGCCGCTTCCGGCCAGCCCTTGTAGCCGTCCCCGTGGCGCAGCCTGACGTTGTCGTAACCGAGGCGGGCAAGGTCACCCTGCGCGCGGCGGGCCAGCGGTTCGACGATCTCGATGCTGTAGACCTCGTTCACCAGTGCCGACAGGATGGCCGCCTGATAACCCGAGCCGGTGCCGATTTCCAGGACCCGGTCGGTGCTTTTCGGCTGCAGCTTTTCGGTCATGAAGGCAACCACGTAGGGTTGCGAGATCGTCTGCGCGTAGCCGATCGGCAACGGTCGGTCGTCGTAGGCGTAGGGCTGCACTTCGGCAGGGACGAACTCGTGGCGCGGTACCGTGGCCATCGCCCTGAGCACGGCCGGATCGCTTATCCCCCGCCAGGGCGAGGCCAGTTGCTGCTCGACCATGCGCGTGCGCGCCGCGGCGTAATCAAGCTCAGTGGCTGCCACCGCGCCTCCCAACGGCGCCCACAGCCCGACCAGCAAGGACAGGAAACGGCACACACGCTGCTGCCGCGAGCGATGCGCCGGCCCGCATCCTGCCGGGCGAGACTGAAGGGGGTTTGCAGCGGGGCGAGGGTATGCTGGCATCGAGGCCTCCCGGTGCTGAGGGTGGCAGGACGGGGCGCTCAGCACCAGCGTTGCCGAGAAGCGCACCGCGCCCAATTAGGGTAGTCACCGACAGCTCCAGAGCTTCACTGGCCATACGCTGGCCACAGGTGGCATGAGAGAACGCCCAGCGGTGATCGCCTGAGCTAGGCAAGTCGCGTTCGCCGCAACGCCTGAAGTATAGGTTCTTCGTCCTTGGGGTGCCATCGGTCGATGACCGGGACAGCACTGCGCGGGGCCGCCGTAGCGCTCATGTTCGCGAGCGGGGCGCGCTTCCCTGACGGGGGTGCTGATCCGTTGACAGGGTGATGTCGGCCGGGTTGCTCATCGCGTCGCCCTCGGTGGCGACGACGGCGGGTAGTCCGTAGCGGTGGCGAGCGCGGGCGCACTGCAGGTCGCCTGCCCGAACTTCGCGGCACGGCGAGGGGCGTTGAGCATAGACGGTGCAGACCACAGCGCTGCCGATATCTCCGGCCAGCGCGTGACAGCGCGGCGAGGGATCGTTGCTGCCAGCCATGCACGCGTACCACGGTCCAATCTGCTCGACGAGAGCCGTGGGCAGGCCGAAAGAGTCGGCCTCGGCCCAATAGAACGAGACGCGAAAAGCGGCGCAGCAGGCGCCGCAGCGGCGGCAGTCGTAGTCACCGGCGTCGCTCGTGGCCGCCGCGTGTGGATCATGATCGAGTTCCTGAAACACTGGCTTGCCGGTGGACCCGTCGCTGGAGGCGTGCATCAGGGGCACGGTATTTGCGGTATTCACGGCACGGGCTCGAGTCGCGCAATGACGCCTTTCGGACTGTCGGTGAGCAGATAGACGAAGCCGTCCGGTCCGTTGCGCACGTCGCGAATGCGTCCGATCGCGCCTTCCAGCAGACGCTCTTCGTGGACCACGCGCGCACCGTCGAGCTCCAACCTTACCAGCATCTGGTCGCGCAGGGCGCCGACGAAGAGGTTGCCGCGCCAGGCCGGAAAGCGATCGCCAGTGTAGAAAGCCATTCCTGACGGCGCGATCGACGGCGTCCATTGGTACAGCGGCTGCGCCATGCCGGGCTTTGCCGTTCCCTCGCCGATCGCCGTTCCGGTGCCGTAGTTGCGGCCGAAGGTGATTACCGGCCAGCCGTAATTGATGCCCGCGCGGATGATGTTGATCTCGTCACCGCCCTGCGGTCCATGTTCGTGGGTCCACAGCTCGCCGCTTTGCGGATGTAGCGCAGCACCCTGCAGGTTGCGATTGCCGAGGGTGAACTTCTCTGGACGAGCGCCGGGATGATCACGGAAGGGATTGTCGGCCGGGACGCGGCCGTCGTCGTGCAGGCGGATCACCGACCCGGCATGATCGTCCAGGCGCTGCGCCCGCTGCTGCTCGCCGCGATCGCCGAGGGTGATGTACAGGTAGCCCTGGCGATCAAAGACCAGCCGCGAGCCGAAGTGTTGTCCGCGCGTCGACTTTGGCAGCATCCGGAACAGGACCTGCACGTCGACCAGCGTCCTGCCCTTGAGCCTGCCCCGGAGAACCTCGGTTCCGTAGCCGCCGGGTCCGCTGGCCACGTAGGATAGGTAGATCCAGCCGTTGTCGCGATAGTCGGGATGCAGCGCGACGTCGAGCAGCCCGCCCTGGCCGACGGCGGCGATCGGCGGCAAGCCGTGCAGCGGCTCCGGATCGACCCGGCCGTCAGCGCCCACCAGTCGCAACCGCCCGGGACGTTCGCTGACCAGCATCCGCCCGTCGGGCAGAAACGCCAGGCCCCAGGGGTGTTCGAGACCTTCGCTGACGATCGTTACGCGAAAGCGCTGCTGCTCGCTGGCGAACAGCAGCGCCACCGCGCTTGTCGAGTACAGCGCGCAACAAAGGGCGAGCACGGACGATAGTGCAGGCGGATTGTGCGAGCGGAGGAACAGGCTGTTCAGCATCGCGATTCCTTGAAAAAGACACGCGGCGAAAAATCGACGCGAGCAAGCTTGGCAGTATCGGGCCACCGTGGCGCACATTCAACGCGGATGGAAAGCGCGGTAGACTTGGCGGCCCGATCCATCCACTACAGGTGCCCCCATGCATACCCATCCGTCCGACCTATTGTCCCTGGCAGCGCCTGCTGGCGGTCTGATTCTGACTCCCTGCCCGGGGAGCAAGGAGCTGGATACCGAGAACGCGCTCAAGCAACTCAAGGCCGCCGGCGCCAGCGCCGTGATCACCTTGATGCCGGAGGCCGAAATGGCGAGCAACGCGGTGACCGATCTGCCGACGCTCTGCGCGCAAAACGGGCTGCAATGGTTTCACCTGCCAATCGAGGACGATCACGCGCCGGCAGAGGATTTTGCGGCCTCCTGGCAGGCGCAGCGGGTGGCGGTGCATCGTCTGCTCGACGCTGGCAAGCGGATCGCCGTGCATTGCAAGGGCGGTTCGGGCCGGACGGGCCTGATGGCGGCGCAGATCCTCGTCGAACGCGGTTACACCAAAGAGGACGCTCTGGCAGCAGTCAAGGCGTTGCGTCCCAAGGCACTCAGCCTGGCTGCGCATCAGGATTACCTGGCACGACTTCCTGTCGCTGCTTAAGCCAGGGCGTCAGGGCCAGGGCAGCGGCAGCAGGTGGGGCCGGGGGGTGGGCACCCCCCGCTCCGGTGGGCCGCCGCACCGCTTCTACGGGGCGCCGATCATGCGCTTGTAGAGCGCTGAAACCTCGCCGACGATGCCGCGACGGAAGGCCAGTACGCAGACCACGAAGATCACCCCCATGATGACCGTGACCAGCGAGCCGACCTTGTCGGCCAACTCGTTCTGCAGAGTCACGATCACGCTTGATCCCACCACCGGCCCGAGTACCGTGCCCATGCCGCCCAGTATGGTCATCAGCACCACCTCGCCCGAGCCATGCCAGTGGGCGTCGGTGAGCGTGGCAAACTTGAATACCAGCATCTTGGTGGCGCCGGCCAGTCCGGACAGCCCGGCGGAAAGCACGAAGGCGAGCAGCTTGTACTTCGCCACGTCGTAGCCGAGCGATATCGCGCGCGGCTCATTCTCGCGGATGGCGGTCAGGACATGCCCGAAGGGCGAATGGATGGTGCGGTAGATCAGCCAGAAGGCGAAGACGAAGATCGCCAGTACGAAGTAATAGAGGTTGAGGTCGTCGGACAGGCTGATCAGCCCGAGGATCGTTCCCCTGGGGATTCCCTGGAGACCGTCCTCGCCGCCGGTAAACGGCGCCTGCAGGAAGATGAAATAGACCATTTGCGCCAGCGCCAGGGTCACCATGGCGAAATAGATGCCCGTGCGGCGGATGGCCAGGCTGCCGACCGCCCAGCCGAGGAGCGCCGACGCGGCGGTGCCGGCCAGCAGGCCCAGTTCGGTCGGGAATCCCCAGCCCTTGATGGCGTAGCCGGCGACGTAGGCGGCCGTCCCGAAGAACGCCGCATGACCGAAGGAAAGCAGGCCGGTATAGCCGAGCAGCAGGTTGAAGGCGCAGGCGAAGAGGGCGAAACACAGGATCTTCATCACCAGCACCGGGTAGACGAAGAAAGGCAAGGCGATCCCCACGGCCAGGAGCGCCAGGTAGGCGAAGGCGTTTCTGCTCATTTCTCTTTTCCGAACAATCCGGCCGGCCGTACCATCAGGACGATCGCCATGATGACGAAGACCACCGTGTTCGACGCCGCCGGGTAGAGCAGATTGGTTATCCCCTCGATTACCCCGAGGCCCAGGCCGGTGAGGATGGACCCCAGGATCGAGCCCATGCCACCGATCACCACCACCGCGAAGACGGTAATGATCAGGTGCGATCCCATCAAGGGGCTGACCTGGATGACCGGTGCCGCCAGCACGCCGGCAAAGCCGGCCAGGGCGGCGCCGAAGCCGTAGGTCAGCATGACCATCATTGGCACGTTGATGCCGAAGGCCTGGGTCAGTTGCGGATTCTCGGTGGCCGCACGCAGATAGGCTCCCAGGCGCGTTTTCTCGATTCCGAACCAGGTGGCGAAGCAAACCACGAGCGAGGCGACAATTACCCAGCCGCGATAGTAGGGCAGGAACATGAAGCCCAGGTTGAAGCCCCCCGACAGTTGCGCGGGTATCGAGTATGGTTGTCCGGAGACGCCATAGGCGTTGGTAAAGAAGCCCTCGATGACCAGCGCCAGGCCGAAGGTCAGCAGCAGTCCGTAAAGATGATCGAGCTTGTACAGCCAGCGCAGCATGCCGCGCTCGACGATGATACCGAACACGCCGACCGCCAGCGGTGCCAGGAGTAGCGTCGGCCAGTAGCCGATGCCGAGGTACTCGAGCCCCATCCAGGCCAGGAAGGCACCCATCATGTACAGGGCGCCGTGGGCGAAGTTGATGATGTTCAGCATGCCGAAGATCACCGCCAGGCCGAGGCTGAGCACGGCATAGAACGAGCCATTGACCAGACCCAGCATCAGCTGGGCCATCAACGCTTGCACGGGGATACCGAAGATTTCGCTCATCGCTTGTCGTCACGTCGGCACGGAGTAATTCTCCGCGCCGACGATCCCGATTACTTCTTCACCAGCGGGCACTTGGAGACCGACAGAGGCTGGAATGCCTCGTCGCCCGGGACGACGCTCTTGATGTCGTAATAGTCCCAGGGATATTTCGACTCGGACGGCTTCTTCACCTGCATCAGATACATGTCGTGGATCATGCGGCCGTCGACGCGGATCTTGCCGTTCTTGGCGAAGAAGTCGTTGATCGGCATGGCTTTCATTTTCGCCATCACCGCCTCCGCGTCGTCCGTACCGGCCGCTTGCACCGCCTTCAGGTAGGTGTTGACCGCCGAGTAGTCGCCGGCCTGCACCATCGTCGGGTTGCGCTTCGTCTTCTCGAAATAGCGCTTGCTGAACTTGCGCGTGTCTTCGTCCCTGTCCCAGTAGAAGCCGGCAGTCAGCAGCATGCCCTGCGTCGTTTGCAGGCCGAGGGCGTGGATGTCGGTGATGAACATCAGGAGGCCGGCAAGCTGCTGATTCTTCGTGATGCCGAATTCGCTGGCCGCCTTGATCGCATTGATGGTGTCGCCGCCGGCGTTGGCCAGGCCAATGATCTTGGCTTTCGAGGCCTGAGCCTGCAGCAGGTAGGAAGAGAAATCCGAGGCATTGAGCGGATGTCGCACCGAGCCCAGCACCTTGCCGCCGTTGGCCTTGATGACGTCTGTCGTATCCTTTTCGAGCGATTGACCGAAGGCATAATCGGCGGTGAGGAAGAACCAGGTGTCGCCACCGTTCTTGACGATCGCCTTGCCGGCGACATTGGCCAGAGAATAGGTGTCATAGGCGTAATGCACCGTGTTCGGCGTGCAGTCCTGGTCGGTCAGGCGCGTCGAAGCCGAGCCGACGAACATCACGATGCGCTTCTTTTCCTGCGTGACCTTGGCGACGGCCAGGGCGACCCCCGAGTTGAGCACGTCGGTGACCATGTCCACGCCCTCGGTGTCGTACCACTCGCGCACCTTGTTGGACCCGACGTCAGCCTTGTTCTGGTGGTCGGCATAGACCATCTCGATCTTGAACTTCGGCTTGTACTGCGCCTTGTAGTCGTCGATCGCCATCTGCACGGCGGTCACCGCGCCCTGTCCGCCGAGATCGGAATAAACGCCCGACATGTCGGTGAGCACGCCGATCTTGACCGTGTTGTCCGAGAGCTTCATGGTGCCGGGGCTGGTTTGTGCCGCGGCAATGTTGGCGGCCGGGATCAGCATCAGGGCGAGCGCGAGCTTACGCAGTTCGTATCTCATATTGTTGTCTCCTCTGGTTATTGTTGCGCCGGATGGCGAATCCGACAGGTGGAACCCTTCAAACGCCAAGATACTCCTGTAACAGTTCCTGCTTGGTCTCGATCTCGTCCTGCGCAATTTCGGCAGCAATCTGGCCGTGTTCGACGATGTACATGCGATCCGCCAGAGGCGCCGCGAAATGGAAGTTCTGTTCGACCAGAATGATCGTGAACCCCTTGCTCTTCAGGTCGCCAATCACTGCAGCGAGCTGCTGCACGATCACCGGCGCGAGCCCTTCGGAAACCTCGTCGAGCAGCAACAACTGTGCACCGCTCCAGAGTATGCGCGCCATGGCCAGCATCTGCTGTTCTCCACCGGACAGGCGCGTCCCCGGACTGTGGCGACGCTCGGCAAGATTCGGGAACATTCGGTAGATTTCTTCCAGGCTCATTCCCCGGTTGCCAATACGCGGTGGAAGAAGCAGGTTCTCCTCGCAACTCAGGCTTGCGTAGATGCCGCGCTCTTCCGGGCAATAGCCGACGCCAAGCTGCGCGATGCGATGCGTCGTCATGGCTATGGTCTCGCGGCCATTGAGCATGATCGATCCCGTTCTTTTTCCGGTAAGGCCGAGGATGGCGCGCAGTGTGCTCGTACGGCCGGCGCCGTTCCGGCCGAGCAGCGATACGCACTCGCCGCGATTCACCCGCAGATCCATTCCATGCAGGATGTGCGATTCGCCGTAGAAAGCATGCAAGTCGCGAATGCGCAGATATTCGACGGCCGCACTCACGCGCCGATCCCCTCGGGCTCGCGTTGGGCCGTGCCCATGTAGGCCTCGATCACCTGTGGATTGCTGGCCACCTCGGCGTACGGGCCTTCCGCCAACACCGCGCCGTGCGCCAGCACGGTGATCGTGTCCGAGATGCCGGCAACGACCTTCATATTGTGTTCGACCATCAGGATGGTGCGGTCGGCCGACACCTTCTTGATGAGTTGCATCACGCGGTCGACGTCTTCATGCCCCATTCCCTGGGTCGGCTCGTCGAGCAGAATCAGCTCGGGTTCAAGCGCCAGCGTCGTGGCGATTTCCAGCGCGCGTTTGTGACCATAGGGCAACTCGACGGCAAGCATCCGGCTGTAGGAATCGAGGCCGACGTCGGCAAGTAGCTCGACAGCGCGGTCGTCGAGCCGGCTCAGGGCCTTGTCCGAGCGCCAGAAATGGAAAGAAGATCCGAGCTTTCTCTGCAGGGCGATGCGGACGTTCTCGAGCACTGTCAGATGCGGGAAGACTGCCGAAATCTGGAAAGAACGAACAATGCCGCGTCGCGCGATCCTTGCCGGCTCGTCGCGGGTGATGTCGATATCGTTGAAACGGATGCTGCCACGGGTGGGTTGAAGAAACTTGGTGAGCAGGTTGAAGCAGGTGGTCTTGCCGGCGCCGTTGGGACCGATCATGGCGTGGATGTGCCCACGCCTGATCTTCAGACTGACGCCATCGACAGCGACAAATCCCTTGAATTCCTTGACCAGATCATTCGTTTGGAGAATGTAATCGTTCATGATCTTGGATTGCGCAAGTTCTCGATCGACGTCTCCATGCCCGTGGTGTGGGCGCATCGTGCGTTGAGCCTCTCGGGTGATTATCGGACAGGCTATTGCTTTAGGCAAGAAATTGCGTGCCGCAAGAAGTGCTGCTCCAAGAGCCGGATTCGAGCGCGCCGCTTGCAGTGCTCGATCGTCGCTTCCTCGCCAGGATTCCTGCGCGCGCCTGGAAGCGGGTGGATGACAGAACAGAAGCGTTGCCGGTGCAGGTATACTCGCAGCTTTCGTCGGTTCGCTGCCCATCGGCTTGCGGGCCGAAAAAGCGACTCTGTGAGATCTCCATCTTGGCCCTGACCCTTCTCGGACTTTCCGGCGCGCTGACCCACGATCCTTCGGCGGCGCTGTACATCGATGGCAAGCTGGTTGCCGCAGCGGAAGAGGAGCGCTTCGTTCGCGACAAGCACGCCAAGAACCGCATGCCCTACGAGGCGGCCAAGTTCTGCCTGGAATTTGCCGGCATCAGGCCGGCCGACGTCGACGCGGTGGCCATTCCCTTCGCGCCGATCAGCCTCGCCGAAGGTGCCCGCTGGCATTATGCCCGGCGCTACTGGTACGCGCCGGAGCGCGCGCTTGACGCGATCCTGACCGGCAACCGGCGCTTTTTCCGCTACCGCAAGCGCATCGAATGGTGCCTGCTGCAGCTTGGCTTCGATCTCAAGAAGACCGAGATCGTGCCGGTCGAGCACCATCTGGCGCATGCCTCCAGCGCCTACCATTGCTCGGGTTTCACCGAGAAGACGGCAATCCTCGGTATCGACGGCAAGGGCGAGTACGCGACGACCTTCTTCGGCTACGGAGAGAACGGCCGCATTCACAAGATCAAGGAGTTCTACGATCCCGACTCGCTCGGCGGCCTTTATGGCGCCTTGACCGAGTATCTCGGTTTCGAGATGCTCGACGGCGAGTACAAGGTGATGGGAATGGCGCCCTACGGCGACCCGCAACGCTACGATTTCTCGCGTCTGGCCAAATTCGAGAACGGCGAGCTGACGGTCAATACCGACTACGCCAACGTGATCGGTTTTCGCCGCTACAAGGAGCAGGGCAAGGGCTACTATTTTTCGCCGAAGCTGATCGAGTGGCTGGGCCCGAGGCGGGCCGGTGACAGCGCCGACGACCCCTACATCCATTACGCGGCGAGCATGCAGAAGCTGTTCGAGGATCTTTCGCTGCAGATGATCGAGCACTATCTGGGCGACATCCTGCGCGAAACCGGGCGGCTTGCTTTTTCGGGTGGCGGCGCGCTGAACGTCAAGCTCAATCAGAAGATCATCGCGCGTCCGGACGTCAGGGAGCTGTTCGTGCAGCCGGCGTCGGGCGACGCCGGCACGGCAGTCGGCGCCGCCGGCTACGTCTCGGTACAAAGAGGCGTGCCGATCGAAAAGATGGCGCACGTCTTCCTCGGTCCGGCGTACAGCAACGAAGACGTCGTCGCTGCCTGTGCCCGTCATCCGGCAAGACCGCAATGGCGGCGGCTGCGCGCAGTGCCACAGGAAATTGCCGCGCTGCTGGTGGCCGGCAATCCGGTGGCCTGGTTCCAGGGGCGTATGGAGTTTGGTCCGCGCGCGCTCGGCGGCCGCTCGATCCTCGGCTGCCCGAGCGTTGCCGGTGTCGCCGACCGGATCAACGCGCAGATCAAGTTCCGCGAGCGCTGGCGTCCGTTCTGTCCGAGCATGCTCGACAGCGTCGGCCCGCAGATGCTCGGCAGCGATCACCCGGCGCCATTCATGACCTTCACCTTCAAGGTCGCCGACGGCTGGCAGGAACGCGTTCCGGAAGTGGTGCACGAAGACGGCACGTCGCGGGCACAGGTGCTGCAGCGCGAATACAACCCACGCTACTACGACCTGATGGTCGAATTGGAAAAGTTGACCGGCAATGGCGTCGTTCTCAACACCTCGCTCAACCGTCGCGGCGAAGCCATGATCTGTTCGCCGACCGATGCGCTGAATATGTTCTTCGGCTCGGACCTCGAGTATCTGGTGATGGAAGACGTGCTGGTCGTCAAGGCGGATGTTGCCGCCGATGCGCTGGCTCCGGCTGCTGCCTGAAGCCTGTCTTGCGCCAGAGATGGCCCGCCGCGCATTTTTCGTAACGACAAACAAATGGCTTTTGCGGCCACCTTCCCCGTGCGCCCGAAAAGCAGTTTCTGCGGACCAGAGGAAGACCCTGTCAGGGTATTCGAGACGCCGCTTGCACCGCTCACGGCACGGGCATTTGACTCGGGAAGCGGCGCCAAGGATACTTCGTCTGCGTGGTTAAAACGCTTTCCCCGATGTTCCCTGTTCTCAACGCAGTGGCTGAAAGGTGCTCTGTTGAGGGGTCGTTTTGTAGCCGAAACGGAGACGCCATGCCATTTTCGATTCTTAGTCCGCCTTCAATCAACCACCATTCTTTCTCGAGGAAACCATGTCCAAACTGTTCATCGAAGATCTCGCTCTCGACGGCAAGCGTGTCCTGATCCGCGTCGATTTCAACGTCCCTCAGGACAAGGTCACGGGAGCGATCACCAACACCAAGCGTATCGAAGCTGCCTTGCCGACGATCAAGTACGCGCTCGACAAGGGCGCCGCGGTGATTCTGATGTCGCACCTTGGACGTCCCGACGGCAAGGTCACGCCGCAATTCAGCCTGCAGCCCGTGGCCACCGCGCTGGAAGGCCTGATCGGGCGTCCGGTGGGCTTCCTTGCCGACTGCGTCGGCCCTGAAGTCGAAGCCGCGTGCGCGAAGATCAAACCCGGCGAAATCATCCTGCTCGAGAACCTGCGCTTCCATATCGAGGAAGAAGGCAAGGGCACGGTCAAGGGCGCCGACGGCAGTGTCAGCAAGATCAAGGCCGACCCCGAGAAGGTCAAGGCCTTCCGCGCATCGCTCACCAAACTGGCCGACGTCTACATCAACGACGCCTTCGGGACTGCCCACCGCGATCACTCGTCGATGACCGGCGTGCAGCTGCCGCAGCGTGCGGCGGGTTACCTGATGAACAAGGAGCTGGCCGCTTTCTCGGCCGTGCTTGAATCGCCGCAACGGCCGCTGCTGGCGATCCTCGGCGGCGCCAAGGTTGCCGACAAGATCCAGCTGATCAACAACCTGCTCGACAAGGCAGACCAGATCATCATCGGTGGCGGCATGGCTTTCACCTTCAAGAAGGTCATCTCCGGAATGCCGATCGGCAACTCGCTGTTCGACGAAGAGGGCGCCAAGCTGGTCCCCGATCTGATGGCCAAGGCGAAGGCCAACGGCAAGCAGATTTTGCTGCCGACCGATTTCGTCATCGCCGACAAATTCGACGCCGACGCCAACACCGGCGTCGCCAACGATGTTGATGGCATTCCAGATGGCTGGCTGGGGCTTGACTGCGGACCCGAATCGACGAAGGTGTTCAGCGATGCCATCGTCAACGCCAGGACCGTCATCTGGAACGGCCCGGCCGGTGTTTTCGAATTCGCCAAGTTCGAAGCCGGCACCAAGGCGATGGCCGACGCCATCGTCGAGGCAACTGCCAGGGGCGCGACGACCGTGATCGGTGGTGGCGACACGGCCACCGCGGCCAAGAAGTATGGCGCCGAGAAGAAGGTCACGCACACCTCTACGGGTGGCGGTGCGTCGCTCGAGTACCTCGAAGGCAAGGTGCTGCCGGGCGTCGCGGCGCTCTCCGAGAAATAAGCCGAGCGGCCCGGGCAGCGTGCCGGGGCCGTTTCTCTCCCTGAATCCTGGACAACAGACAAAAGGAACACCATGCGTAAAATCGTTATCGCCGGCAACTGGAAGATGAACAAGAGCGTCGCCGAGTCAGTCAAGCTTGCCGCCGACGTGGTCGCCGCTGCCAAAGGCATCAAGAACGTCGTCGTCGCCATCGCGCCGACCTATCTCGCTCTGGCCAAAGTCGCCGACGTGGTCAAGGGCAGCAACGTCAAGCTCGCTGCGCAGGACGTGCACTGGGAAAACCAGGGGGCCTTCACCGGCAAGGTCAGCGCCGACATGCTCAAGGACATCGGTGTCGACATGGTCATCATCGGTCACTCCGAACAGCGCTCCTACTTCGGCGAGACCGACGAAACCGTCAACAAGAAGATCAAGAAGGTTCTTTCGCTGGACATGGGACCGATCGTCTGCATCGGCGAGACGCTCGAAGAGCGCAAGGCCGGCAAGCTCGAGAGCGTGCTCACCACGCAGGTGAATGGCGCCTACGCGGGTCTTTCCGCCGATGACGCGCTGCGCACCGTTGTCGCGTACGAGCCGGTGTGGGCCATCGGTACCGGTGTCACCGCCAGCGATGCCGAAGCGCAGGAGGCGCACGCGCTGGTGCGCGGCCTGCTCGCCAAGCTCTTCGGTGACGACGTCGCGCAGTCGATCAGCATCCAGTACGGTGGCTCGATGAAGCCGGAGAACGCCGCCGGCCTGCTCGCGCAGAAAGACATCGACGGTGGCCTGATCGGCGGTGCCGCGCTCAAGGCCGACAGCTTCCTGGGTATCGTGACCCCCGGCGAGTCGATCAGCAAGTAAGTCTTTCCAGGCTTGAGAAGCGCGGGCGCCGCATCGCGGCGCCCGTTTTTTTTCTTCGGGCGATCGCCACCGCGCTGCGGAAGGCGCCCATGCTGCAGCGTCTTTACAGGCCGAAAATCAACGCCGAGGCAAGAAAGCGCATATGGAATCATTTCATTGGGACGAGAACTTTGTGACCGGGCTTTCAGATGTCGATCAGCAACACCAGCATCTGGTCGGGATCATCAATCAGTTTGGCTACCTGCTGTCGGAAAACAAAGTCGCATTCAATGATATTGAAGAGGTTTTCAGGAAGCTCGCCGATTACGCAAGATACCATTTCCAGGAAGAGGAAGCCTTGATGGTCGAGGTCGGTATCGATCGGCGGCACCTGAGTCAGCACGTTGAAGGGCATCGCAGCTTTCTCAATGAGATACGCGCGATGCATTCCGGTGTTTCTCCTGATGATGTTGACCCGGCAAGGAGTCTCCTGGATTTTCTCACGCATTGGCTGGCCTATCACATTCTTGGTTCGGATCAGAATATGGCCCGGCAGATTACCGCGATCAGGAGCGGAATCGACTCGGCAAGGGCCTATGAGGAAGAGGAGAGATCCAGAGACAATGCCACCGAGCCTTTGCTCGTCGCCTTGAATGCCTTGTTCAAGCAGGTCTCGGCGAGGAATCGCGATTTGCTGGCCTTGAATCAGTCGCTGGAAGAGAAAGTCAGGCAACGCACCCGCGAGCTCTCGGAAGCGAATCTGCAACTCGTCGAGCTTTCCCTGACCGACGCCCTGACCGGGCTGCCCAACCGTCGCCACGCTCTGCGGGCGCTCGCCTCGCTCTGGGAGGAGTCGGTTGCGAACGATTCGCCGCTGGTTTGCATGATGATCGACGCGGATCACTTCAAGCAGGTCAATGATTCCTGTGGCCACGACGCCGGCGATGCCGTGCTCACCGAACTGGCCAAGACCTTGCAGCATTCCTTCCGCAGTGACGACGTCGTCTGCCGTCTCGGTGGCGACGAGTTTCTGGTGATCTGCCCGGATACGGAGGAAGCCGGTGGACTGCACATCGCCGAGTTGACCCGGAAAGCGGTCGCCGCACTGCGCGTGCCGACCGGTGGCGAGCCCTGGCACGGCAGCATCAGCGTTGGCCTTGCTGCCAGAACGCCGGCCATAAAGAGCTTCGACGAGCTGATCAAGGCGGCCGACCAGGCCGTCTATGTGGCCAAGCAGGATGGCAAGAACTGCGTCCGGACAGGGCGGTAGCGCCGCCGATCAGTGCCCGTCGCCTCCCCCGGGTGAGGAACTGCAAGGGCGGTAAGCGTCCGTTCGGCAAGCCATCCGAGCGGCTCATCTGCCGGCTTCGGCCGAGGCTTTCCCCGTCGCGAGCATCGTTTCGAGTCGCCCGCGCAGTGCGTCTATTCGCTGACGATTGGCGCCAAGGTCGCTGCGCCCGATGCGCGACGCCGAGCGTACCTGGATCACGTTATTGATCGGGTCGAACCAGAATTCGACGTCGTCGACGAATTTCAGCCATGGCGTCGTGTACTGCACGTAGAGGTAGTCGGTGCGACTGTCGACGATGGTGGCGCTCGCCTCACTGGCCAGGAGTGCCTTCAGGGCGGCAATGGTCGCTGGCCCGTCCTCGTGCAGCGCAAACGGCGCGATATCGGCATAGTCACGCTGCGGGTGATCGGGCCACAGCCTGGCCTGGCTGCTGACGCTGTTGGCGGTTGGCGACGGCGGCTTGAGCCTGCCGTCGTGCACGCCGAGGTCGCGCGGTGGCACTCCGGCGAGCAGGCCGATCCGGCCGGCGGACAACAGCAGCGCAGCGAGCAGCAGCAGGGTGATGGCGATCCGTTGCAAGAGTTTCATGTCAACGCTTGCGCGCAATGCCGCGGTTTCGCCGGCTTCCTTGCCCGTCGGCCGGTTCGTCGTGCTCGCCGCTCGCCGTACTGTCGAGATCGAGATCGTAGCGCAGCCTTTCTCCCCCCGCCAGAACGACGAAGCGCTGCCCCTTGGCGCGTCCGATCAGCGTCAGTCCGGCGCGCCTTGCCAGCTCCACGCCCCATGCCGTGAAACCGGAGCGCGAGACGAGAATCGGAATTTCCATGTGTACCGTCTTGATCACCATTTCGCTGGTCAGGCGTCCGGTGGTGTAGAAGATCTTGTCGCGCCCGCCAAGGCCCTGCTGCTGCATGTAGCCGGCGATCTTGTCGACGGCGTTGTGCCGGCCGACGTCCTCCATGTAGACCAGCGGCCGGTCACGCTGGCAGAGGACGCAGCCATGGATCGCGCCGGCCTTCTGGTACAGGCTCGGTTGCCGGCTGATTTGCTGCAAGAGGCTGTGCAGCCATGAACTGCGCAGCTCGGCGGCAGCGTCGAGGCGGATGTCGTCGAAACGCTCCATGAGGTCAGCGAAGACCGTTCCCTGCGCGCAACCCGAGGTGCGAATCCTGCGCTTCAGCTTCTGTTCGTAGGTCGATTCGCTGCGCGTACGGACGACGACGACGTCAAGCTCGGCGTCGTGTTCGATGGCGGTGACGGCATCGTCGGCAGCGAGCATGTTCTGGTTGAGCAGGAAGCCCAGCGCGAGCAGCTCGGGGTGGTCGCCGATGGTCATCAGGGTGACCACTTCGGTACCGTTCAGGTACAGGGTCAGCGGCCGTTCGACGACCACGTTCAGGCTGAGCGGCTGGCCGTGCTGGTCGCAGCCTTCGACCCGGCGCGTGAGCCCTGGATCGTCGGGGTCGGGCGCGAGGACGAAGCCTGTGCCGCCTTCGCGACCTGCAGATTCCTGGCGATCGCTCATTCAGGCACGCTCCATGCGAACGGCGCAGTACTTGAACTCGGGGATCTTGCCGAAGGGGTCGAGCACCGGGTTGGTCAGGCGGTTGGCGGCGGCTTCGTGGAAGCAGAAGGGCAGCCACAAGGACCCCGCCGCGACCGCCGGGTCGGCGTGCGCCGTGGCCTCGATCTCGCCGCGCCGGGTGATCAGCCGCACGCGCTCGCCGTCGGCGATGCCGAGCCGGCGCAGGTCTTCGTCGCTGGCGGTCACCACTGCTGCCGGCTCGAGGGCGTCGAGTGCGGCGCTGCGGCGGGTCATCGCGCCGGTATGCCAGTGTTCGAGCAGTCGCCCGGTGGACAGGACCAGCGGGTAGTCCGTGCTGGGCTGCTCGTCGGGCGGCAGCAGCGCCGCGGCGACAAAGCCGGCACGGCCACTTGGCGTCGGGAAGCCGTCCGCGAAGACGACGTCTGCACCCGGCTGGTCGTCGCCGGCGCAGGGGTAGCTGACCGAGCCTTCCCGTTCGAGCCGATCACGGCTGATGTTGGCCAGCGACGGCATGGCCTGGCGCATTTCGGCGTAGACCGCCGCCGGCCCGTCGTATTGCCAGTCGAGATCGAGGCGGCGCGCCAGCTCCTGCATGATCCACCAGTCCGGGCGCGTATCGCCCGGCAGGGGCAGGGCCTGGCGGCCGAGCTGAACCTGGCGATTGGTGTTCGTCACCGTGCCTTCCTTCTCCGGCCAGGCCGATGCCGGCAGAATGACGTCCGCGTAGATCGCCGTTTCGGTGAGAAACAGGTCCTGCACCACCAGATGTTCGAGCGACGCCAGCGCCTGCCGCGCGTGCTTGAGGTCGGGGTCGGACATCGCCGGGTTTTCGCCAACGATGTACATGCCGCGGATGTCGCCGACCGCCGCGGCGTTCATGATCTCGACGACCGTCAGCCCCGGTTGCGGGTCGAGGGTGACACCCCACAGCTTTTCGAAGCGCGCGCGGTTGGCGGCCAGCGAGATCGGCAGGTAGTCGGGCAGGACCATCGGGATCAGGCCGGCGTCGGATGCGCCCTGGACGTTGTTCTGCCCGCGCAGCGGATGCAGGCCGGTGCCCGGGCGACCGATGTGCCCGGTCATCAGCGCCAGGGCGATCAGGCAGCGCGCGTTGTCGGTACCGTGCGCGTGTTGGGAAATTCCCATCCCCCAGAAGATCATCGACGCTTTGGAGCGCGCGTAGAGACGAGCCACCGCACGGATCTTGCCGGCGGCGATGCCGCAGACCTCGGCCATCGCTTCCGGGCTGTAGGTCGCCAGGTGTGCGCGCATCGCTTCGAAGCCGCTGGTGTGGCGGGCGACGTAGGCGGGGTCGAAGAGTTCCTCGTCGACGAGGGTATGCAGCATCGCGTTGAGCAGCGCGACGTCGCTGCCCGGGCGAAACTGCAGTGTTTCGTCGGCAAAGCGCGCCAGGCCGTGCCGGCGCGGATCGATGACGATCAGCCGCGTCCCCTTGCGCGCGGCGCGCTTGAAGAAGGTCGAGGCGACCGGGTGGTTGGCTTCCGGGTTGCAGCCGATGAGGATCGCCAGCTCGGCGTTGTCGATCTGCATGAACGACGCCGACACGGCGCCCGAACCGACGCCTTCGATCAGCGCCGCCACCGACGACGCGTGACACAGCCGCGTGCAATGGTCGACGTTGTTGGTCGTGAAGCCGGTGCGCACCAGCTTCTGGAACAGGTAGGCTTCCTCGTTGCTGCATTTCGCCGAACCGAAGCCGGCGAGCGCGTTGCCACCGTGTCCGTCGCGTAGCGAGCGCAGCCCTGCGGCGGCGCGTTGCAGCGCTTCGTCCCAGCTCGCCTCGCGAAAGTGCGTCGAAGGATTGGCCGGGTCGAAGGCTGCGTCGGGGATCTTGGGGGCGTCGTCACGGCGGATCAGCGGCTTCAACAGGCGCTGCGGCGAGTGCACGTAATCAAAGCCGAAGCGTCCCTTGACGCACAGGCGCTCGCGGTTGGCCGGACCGTTGCGGCCGGTCACGGCGACGATCTGCTCGTTGCGCACCTGATAGTCGATCTGGCAGCCGACGCCACAGTAGGGGCAGACGCTGGGTACGACGCGGTCGACGGTCTCTCCGGCGGCGAGCAGGCCGCTGCCGTCTGCCGCCAGCATCGTCGTCGCCATCAGCGCGCCGGTCGGGCAGGCCTGTACGCACTCGCCGCAGCCGACGCAGCTCGAGTCGCCCATGGCGTCGTCGACATCGAAGACGATCTTCGCCGCGGCGCCGCGACCGGCCATGCCGATGACGTCGTTGGCCTGGATGTCGCGGCAGGCCTGCACGCACAGCTGGCAGTGGATACAGGCGTCGAGCTGAACGGTCATCGCCGGGTGGCTGCGGTCGGCGGGGGGAGGGGACACCCTGCTTGCGCGTTGCGGGAAGCGGCTGCCCTGCAATCCCAGCTGCTCGGCCCAGTGCCAGAACGACGCGTTGCGATCATGTGCCAGCGCGCGCGCTGGCTGCTCGGCAAGCAGCAGTTCAATCACCAGCCGCCGGCTGTTCAGCGCGCGCTCGGAAGTATCACTGCGCACGCCCATTCCTGCGCTGACCTGGCGGCTGCAACTCGGCGCCAGGTTGCGTTCGCCGTCGATCTCGACCATGCACGCGCGGCAGTTGCCGCCCGGCCGATAGTCCGGCGCCTCCCGCGTGCACAGATGAGGAATCGTCGTTCCGGCACGCCTGGCAGCCTGCCAGATCGTTTCGCCGGGCAGCGCCGTCAGCTCGCGACCGTCGAAAGTGAAGCGTACCTGCGCCACTTGCGTCGCGTCACTCATCGCGCTTCCTTGCCAGCTGGTGTTGCGGGAAATACTGCAGCGCCGTGGTCAGCGGATTGGGCGCCGCCTGGCCGAGCCCGCAGATCGATGCATCGCGCATCAGCGCGGCCAGCTCGTTGAGCAGGCTGACGTCGAGTTCGGGCGCTTCGAACAGCGCCAGCATCTTCTCGGTGCCGATTCGGCACGGCGTGCACTGGCCGCAACTCTCGTCGGCGAAGAATTCGAGCAGCGCCTGCACCGCGGCGCGCAGGTCGTCGCGGTCGGAAAGCACGATCAGCGCCGCCGATCCTATCAGCGCGCCGTGTTTCTCAAGTTCGCCGAAGTGCAGCGGCAGGTCGGCCAGGCTCGCCGGCAGAATCCCGCCCGAGGCACCGCCAGGCAGGTAGGCCAGCAGCTGATGCCCCTCGGCCATGCCGCCGCAGTAATCGTCAATCAGCTGGCGCGTGCTGATTCCCGCCGGTGCCTGCTTGACGCCCGGTTCGCGCACCCGACCGGAGACCGAGTAGCTGCGCAGGCCGGCAAAGCCCTCGCCGCCCAGTGCCCCGAAGCGCGCACCGCCGGCGGCGAGAATGGTCGGCACCAGCGCCAGCGTCTCGACGTTGTTGACCAGCGTCGGGCGTCCGAACAGCCCCGCTTCGGCGACGTAGGGCGGGCGTTGTCGCGGGTAGCCGCGCTTGCCCTCGATCGACTCGATCAGCGCCGATTCCTCGCCGCAGATGTAGGCGCCGGCACCGCGCCGCAAGTCGATGAAGCCCGGCTCGACGAGCTGCGCCGCTTCGAGCGCGGCGATCTCGCGGCGCAGCAGCGCGTGCGCAGCAGGGTACTCGTCGCGCAGGTAGATCCAGCAGCGGTCGGCGTCGATGCAGGCCGCCGCCAGCAGCAGGCCGTCAAGGAACGGGTGCGTTTGCTCCTCGAGAATCACGCGATCCTTGAAGGTGCCCGGCTCGCCCTCGTCGGCGTTGCAGACCAGGTAGCGCGGCGCCGGCGCGGCGCGCACCAGTCGCCACTTGCGCGCGGTCGGGAAACCGGCGCCGCCCATGCCGCGCAGCCCGGCCGCCTCGAGTTCGGCGAATACCGTTTCGACCGGCAAGGCACCGTCGCGCAGCGCCTGCAGTTGCCGGTAGCCGCCGCGTGCGCGGTAGGCATCCAGGCTCTCGCCGACGAGCGGCAGGGGCGTGAATGCACCCTCATCGATCAGCGCCAGCACGTCGGCGGCGCTGGCACGGTCGGCGTGGCGCTTGCCGACCTGCACCACCGGCGCCAGGTCGCAACGGCCCATGCACGGTGCGCGCAAGACTCTGGCGTCGGCCTGCGGCAGACGCGCACGCAAGGCCGAATCGAGTTGCAGCGCTCCCTGTAGTCGGCAGCTGAGGCCGTCGCAGACCCGGACGGCGAGCGCCGGCGCCGGCTCCTCGTCCTCGCGGATGTCGAAGTGGGCGTAGAACGTCGCCGTCTCGTAGACCTCGGCGACACCGATGCGCAGCAGATCAGCCAGCGCCAACAGGTCACCGGCACGCAGACAGCCGCGCGTATCCTGAAGTCGGTGCAGGTGTTCAATCAAGAGGTCGCGGCGCAGCGGCAAGTCGGCGAGAAGTCCGGCGACGGCGTCCCGCGTGGCGGCGTCGACGCGCCGTCCGCGGCGCTGCCCGCGTCCCTTGCGTCGTCCTGTTGCAGGCTGCTCGCTGCTGTGCATGCGCGGCTTTCCCGATTCGAAGTGGCCATGCTAACAAACGCTCACCGATTGTCGACACACTACCGATCATCGACGTCAGGACCGTTAGTACCCTCTCTATTACCCCTATTTGAGGGCAATTACCTCTTCTTCGCCCAGCTTGCCCCAGGACCGCGTCCCTTGCACTCGACTACGCCCGCCGCCTGCTGCTCGCGAAGAACCCGGCGCACCATGTCGCGGCCGACGCCCGGACAGCTTTGTTTCAGTGCGCTGATCGAGAAATCGCCGGCCTCGGTGGCGAGGCGCTCAATCCCGGCCAGCACCTGATCTCGCTTGGCGCCGCGCGGCGCTTTCGTTTCGCCGACGCGCTCGGCAAACTCGCGATAAGCCGTCTTCAGGATCGATAGCAGGTAGTTGATGTATGGCCACGGGTCGTGCCTGCCTTCATGCCAGCCCTGCGAACTTTGCTCGAGGGTCTCGTAGTACCGGTCCTTGTTTTGCTCGATGAGACGTTCCAGGCTGATGTAGCGCCCCACTTCGTAGCCCAGTTGATAGCTTTGCAGCAGGCACAGCAGGCGCGATACGCGGCCATTGCCGTCGCGGAACGGATGAATGCACAGGAAATCCAGATTGAACGCCGCCAGCGCGATCAGCGGATGCACCCAGCTTTCCTCCCGGCAAGCGTGCCAGGCGGTCAGCAGCGCCGCCATGCGGGCAGCTGTTTCCGCCGCCGCCACGGTGCGAAAGCGCACCCGTTCGCGACCATCCGGATAACGTTCGATGATGTCGGCGTCCCTTTCCTTGTAGCGCTGCGTCCCAGATCTCGCCACGCGCCAGAGCGTGCAGGCGCTGCACCGTAGCCCCGTCAATGCGGGGTGCTGCCTGATGTATCCAGGACAGGGCATCGCGATAGCCGCGTACTTCCTCCTCGTCGCGGTCGCGAAACAAGGGTCGGGCCGTCACCAACACATCGCGTACCCGCGCCGCTTCGATCGACACCCCCTCGATGCGGTTGCTCGCTAGCGCGCTTTCGATCAGCGCGTGTTCGCGCAAGGCCTTCAATCGCTGCGGCGATTGGCGAGTATATAGCTCCTGTTTGCCGCGAAACTCTCCGAGGTCGGCGAGATACCACGCCGCTGCGGGGTGGACGGGGAGGGTGCCTGCGGCGAAGAGGCAGAGGGTGTTCATGACTGGTTTTCCGTTGCGTTGATTCGGGTTCTATGCACAAGATCGCCTTCTTTTCACGGCCTTAACACCGCTGAACGATGAAGCGCCATGCGCTCGGCTTCCGTCGAGCGCGGCATCGACTTCGTCGCCAGATGGAACTGTGCCGCGACGCGATCTGGCATGGTTCGAGCAGTCGCTGCGGCCCGTTCGAGCACTGCGTACAGCGCCGGGATTCCTTCTGCGAGCTTCCAGCCATTTTGTGCAAGCGGCAGGGCTTCCAGCAAGCTCGCATCGCTCACACTCAGCTCGAAACGCGTGCCGCTCGTCACGCGTACCTCGACGGTTTCGGGAAACCTTGTTGATGCAAGGAGCAAGCCGCTTTCTCGCAGTGCCGGCGGGAGGTCGAAACCGCAGTCGGCGGCCTTCTCGATGCGGGTGCGGTCCAGTGGTCTCATCTCGGGTCGTCGACGTCGCTCATGTCGTCGGTTCGAGGTGATTCCAGACCAGTGCGTTACGGCGCCAGTGCTGGTCGATCTGCTGTGTAAAATCAGGTCGGACCAGTTTGGCGCGCTGGTGTAACCAGTGCTCGTCGTCAACGCGGATCACCACACCCTCCATGGGCCCGTCGCGGTAGCGGCTGCGATGCTCGTTCAGCGTGTCTTTCAAAGTTGCCAGGTCGGTCTGACCGCGCAACAGTGCGGGTGTTGTTGTCAGGCCGAGATCGTGCGCCCACTCGTCACGGCGGCGAGTGCACCAGAAGCGGCCCTCACGGCGGTCGTAGACATCGAACACCAGCCACCAGTCGGGCAGGGCGGTGTACTCCAGCGAATGCCTCGCTGTACACCATTCACCAAACGCAATTAGGTGCGTATCCAGGGCGTCAAACAAGGCGCCTTCGTGGGCTGTTAGCCACCCGTTCAAGCGGGCGAATTGGCCGCCAAACGGTGGTTGCAGGTACTGACCGCGGTTCTGTGCGCGCACCCGCCCGTCAGGCCCGACCGAGAGGCCCAGGTTGGCACCATCAAGTTTTTCCTCGACCACGACCGTGGCATCGAGCAGTGCCCTCGCCTCGGCCGCTGACAACACCTTGTCATCACGCGGCTCACCGGTGCCCAGCCAGGCGAGATGCGGGGTGTGGGGAAAGCGGAAGAAGTTGGTCATGCGCCGTCTGGCAGGCCCGGCGCTTCCCGGTTAGGGAATTTTGCCGCGTAGACCTGTTGCACGTCCAATGGGCAGAGGAACTCTACCTTGACACCGCAGGCCTGAAGTTGCGGCCACCACGCCAGCCACTTGCAGTCAGCCGCTTGCCAGATCGGAGGTTTGTCCGGGTGCGCGTGGGTCACGGCTGCGAATTTGCGATCGCTGGCGTCGAAATGTCGCTGCAGCCTCGCGTCGGGAAACTCCTGGAACTCTTCGGGCGGGTTTTCGGTGAGTGCGACCCGATGCACGCGCTTCGGATTGGCGGCATTTTGCAGCAACCACTTGAGGAATACGTCACCGGCACCCTTGGGCTGGTTGGGTTGCGTCTTTTTCTGGTACTCGCGCAGGATGCGGTAGGCATCGTCGATCACCACTTCGCCCCCTTTCATGCGTGCCGCTAGCCGGGTCACGCACTCGCTACGGCAGGCTGCGGAAACGTCGGGATGACTACCATTGGTGACCAGCAACACGTTGGTACCAATCACTACGGCGTTCACCCGCGTTCCCCATTCTTGTGGGTTGCGGCCTGGCGCCTTAATGCGGCCATTGTGCGGGCTGCGATATCACCCATCTCGTCCCCGAAGAAGTTATCGGGCCAGTTCTCGATCTCACCGAATATGTTCAGCTTCAGCGCGTCCATCTGGGCCGCAGCGCCGTCGCGCTTGACGAAATAGATCGCCACATCGTCGGCGCTGATCTGTTCTTCGGCCACACGCCGTTGGAGGCGCGCAAGAAAGTGTTCGGAATGCGTTTCGACGATCGGCTGCATGTTGCGCGGGACGCTGCCCTCGTAAGACTTCACTGCGCTGATGAACACGTCGGCCAGGTTGGACTGGGCCTGAGGGTGCAAGTGAATCTCGGGTTGCTCCATCCAGACTGTCGACCCAGGAGGGGCATAGAACGCCTGCACCAGTGCCGGCAAAACTTGTGAGACACCGAAGCCCACGTCGGTCAACCTGACCTGATGCGATTTCGGATGAGTCCTTACAAGGACCTCGTATTCCTTGCGGCCCTTGGCGACCGCTTGAACGGTAAAGCTGTGGATAACTCCCAGATCGGCCAGCCAGCGCGCGATGAACTCGTCGAATCGCAGAACGCGCTGCCGGTGTCCTCGAGTGAGCTTGCGTTCCTGCGCTGTTGCTGCCAACAGGGCAGGGATGGCGTATTCGCCCTGCGCGCCGACATCCGGGAGGGTGTCGCCCGACCATTGATAGACGCGGCGCGCGGGTCGACGCAGCGGTCCGAGGAAATACATTCGCTCCAGGATGCTCTCGGTCTGTAGTGCAAAGTCGGCAAGAAAGTCCGCATTCTGGTAGCGCAGCAGTGTACGGTCGGCGAAGCGGTAGAACTTTTCCGGCGGCTCTACGGGCCAACCGCGCCCGACCGCTCGTACCAGCTTCAAAGGGGCACATTCGAGTTTTGCCTGAGAGGTGCCGCGAGCATGATGCCCGACTGCGAGAACCTCGTTCTCCCCATCGAACAGTTCGTACCTGAAGGCGATCGTTTGTGGTTGTTCGGCTTTATCGGCGCGTAATGTGCTTGACAGCCGAAGTTCGTCGCCATGGTAGGATTTCGCAGGATCCAGGGAATTCTTCACGGTCAGTGCCGAAGGTAGACGCCAGCGCAGGGAGAACTCGAGCAACTGCTTCAGATCATGGGCAAAAAGACAGTCGGCAAAGGTGCCAAGATCGATCAGCGAGTTTTCGTCGCCCAGGTGAAGGGCGCGCTTTCGATCAGCTAACTGAACGGTCTGTTTCAAGGCGATCACCAGGTGACCGAGGCTGGATTTGCCAGAGCTATTGGCGCCAAAGATCACTGTCAATGGCGCAAGCCGAATCGGTCCTGTATCCTGCCAGGCCTTGAAATTCTTGATGTGTAGCTCGGTCAGCATGCCGCGATCTCCATGGGAATCGTCATTTTGAGGCCTCGTCCCACGCTTGCACTACCAGCAGACTGGTGAGGTACTCGCCGTGAGCGCTTTCGTATCCAGCTTGCGAGCCGATACCGAAACCTGAAAGTTCCAATAGGTTGATGAATGAAGGTCGCCTATTAACTGGCAGTAGCATGTGTGCCCGCCGCCCCTCTGCCTTCGTAAGACATCAGGATCAGCGGCTTCGCCGTGTCCAGGTCGGCCTGACTGGTGAGCGACAGCTCCAGGTCGCCCGTGCCCCAATGTCCTTGCTGACCCACATCGCGGCCGTTAGCTGGAAGCAGCGAAAGCTTTTCGGGGTTCAGGTGCAGGTAGAGCAATAGGCGGTTCTTTTGCGCCACCACGGTTGCGAAGTTCTTCAAGCGCTTGAATGCCAGGTAGAGCTTCAATTCCTTGCGCTGCACGTCGTCACCCAGCGAAACGACATAGTCTTCCAGTGATGTGAGCAAGTTCGTGAGGTGCGGCGGCAGCAGCGGCAGCCAGTCGGCAAACGCCCTGTCACCGGAGGTCGATTTTGCTGCAACCACCTTCGCCTTGGGTCCTTTGACGGACTTAATGGCGGTGCCATGGCTGTTGTTTGCGCTGGTGGCGTTGGCCAGCTCCAACAGCAACAGTTCCTCGCCAAAGCGACGGTAGCGAATCAGCTCGATATTGCGGTTGATCTGCTGCACCGCGTGCCCGTCGTACTTGGTGAAGTCTGCTGCGATGCACA